>QFCF01000111.1_pt1 | contig 117993 bp, 97 predicted proteins | sample 5346961 | NCBI WGS metagenome assembly QFCF01 (sample SAMN09062253, study PRJNA434731) | Human gut metagenome, whole genome shotgun sequencing project. | reverse complement strand
GCGCGCCAGCTTCGGGAGTTGGAGGTCGCTGGTTCGAATCCAGTCTCCCCGACAAATTGTAAAAGGTTTAGAATGAGGAATCTCATTTTAAACCTTTTCTGCCTATATCCCGCTCTTTATCGGCCGGGGGCCCGTTTTCGCTCTCTATTCGGCCGGAATATACGCATCGGCTCCGGCCACAGGCGGAGTTGCTTCGCTTGTCGAACCGGCTGCTTCCGCAGCTTTTTCCGAAGGCTCCGTCCCGTGCGACCGCAATGGGATTTGTGTCCGTCGCCGTATCCGTTGCCTTGCCGGTTCCCGCCGCTTCTCTGCCGGGGCGGATGCGGCCATGTGTCGAATCCGCCTGAACATTCCCGGCGATATCCTGCATCCGTCACGGCATCCGATTCTGTATTCAGTTCTGTATCCGCCCCGGCATCCTACTCTGTATCTGTTCCTGCATGCGTTCCTGCATTCGTCTCGGTATCCGATTCCGTATTTGTCCTTGCATCTGTCTCGGCCTCCGTCCCCGCATCTGTACCAGCCCCTGCGTCAGTTCCTGCTCCCGCGTTGCCGTCGTCCGCTTCGACCTTCACGGTCTCGCCGTCCACTTCGAGGGCGATCGTGTAACGGTCGCGGCCCGCGTAATTCGGCAACGCCAGCGAATCCATCGTCTGCACCCGGAACGCCGGAGCCGTCGCGCCGTGCGTGGACTGCATGTAGTCGGTCAGCGCCTTGTTGCGTGCGGCCATCATGCGGGCCAACTGTCCGGCGGCTTTTTCGCGGTAGAGCGCCAGCGCCTTGTCGTCGGCCGAAAGTCCCTGCGGCGAAATTCCCCGCTGGGCGAGCAGCGAATCGGCAAAGGCCATGATCGCCGGAGTGCGGATGTCGGTCTGCTGGATCTTTTCGTATTCGAGCATCGACATCGGCTGGCGGCCGGTCGTGTCGGCGCTCTTCAGATGCTCGGCATAGGCCATCCGGAGCGCGCCGGCCGCCTGCCGGGGCAGGGCGCGGCGCATGTTGACGCGCTGCGTCAGGACGATGTGCATTTCGGGCTTGTCCTGCAACGCCTGCGCGATCTTGTCCAGCGAAGCGTACTGCTCCGACGTGAAGACGTATTGCAGCGGGTCGATATTGATGTATTCGAGGTTCTCCTTGTTGCCCGACAGGAACGAGAAGGGCGCCGTCACGACTTTCAGCAGTACGTTGCCGATCGCCTTCAGCACGATCTTGCGGTAGGAGAACTCCGGCGAATCGAGACTCCCCTTGACCGGAAGGTCCATCTTCACATGGCCTTTCTTGTCTTTCAGGACGTATAGCCCCTGTTTGAGCGGAATATTCATCTCGGCCTTGATCTCCCTGCGTTTTTTGTCCACCTTCGGTTCGAACATGTCGAGGTGGTTGGTGCCGTCGAGGTAGCGGTTGCGGATTACGTTCTGGCTGCGGAACGTGAGGTTGCCCTTGGTCAGCGGATAGGCCGTGTAATGTTCGCAGTAGGGACCGAAGTCGCGCAGGTCGAGGTTGGTGAGCCAAAGCGTGATGTTCTGGTTGTCCATGTCGTCGAGCGTCCCTTCCCAGCGCAGCTTCGCCGAGCCGGTCTTCTGCATCCGCGCATCGACGGTCATGCTGTTGCGCTTCGATGGGGCGAAATCGCGGCTGCGCATGCGGATTTCCGAGACGGTATATTCGAACGGGCGGTGCATCGTCAGGTCGCGCACCGTGACGCGGCCGTTCGTGATTTCGAGGTCGGCGATCCGGAGCGTCGGACTCGGCGTCGCGCTTCCCGCAGTGTCGGACGTCGTGATTTCAGCCGCCGGGGCGGGATTCGCAGCAGTCGGGGCAGGCACGGCAGACGTCGTGATTTCAGCTGCCGGAGCGGGGGCTGCTTCCGGAGCGGGATTCGTTGCCGCAGAGGCGGAAACGGTGGTCGGCGAAGCGGTTTCTGCCGCCGGGGATTTCATCAGAGCGGCGAGATTATTACCTTCGGGCGTCATTTCGAACAGCGCCGAGAGTCCCGAAACGTAGATGCGGTCGAAGACGAAGCGCATTTTGCCCAGATCGCCCTCGGCGAGTTTTACGCCCAGCGTATCGACGCCCGCCACGGGCCGCTGCTGCCGGTCGCGCAGGGCGAAGCCCGCCAGCGAAGCCGTACCCTCGGTCGTGAGCGAAAGCAGATGTTGCGTATTGCCGCGCAGGCGGCTGTCGGCCGACAGGCGGCCGTCCACGGCCGTGACGTCGAGCGACTGCCGGAAATAGGGCAGCGTGCCCGCCAACGCGAAGTCCTGCAGGCGTATTCCGATGTCGAATTCCGAGCTTTCGATGTTGTAGCCCACGTCGGTCGAGAGCGAACCGCCCTCGGCGAAGTTGAGCACGGCCCCGACGTCGGTTTTCTCGCCGGAGAAATAGACGCCCGGAATGTGCAGGTTTATGTCGTTCATGCCCCACTCGGCATCGAGCGCGAGGTCCTTGTAAAAGACCCTGCCGTTGCGGATCGAGATGTCGTAAATCCCGATTTCCCACGGTTTCGACGGCTTTTCGGGCGTTGCGGCGACGGCTGTCGTGTCGCCCGCGAAGCGGGCTGTGATGTCATCGAAACTGAAGGCGTTGCCCCGCTGGTAGATCTTCACGTCGGGACCTGCGAACGAGATTTTTTTCACGAGCACACGGTTTCCCAGCAGCGGCCATAGCCGCATGCGCATCTCGAAGCTGTCCAGTCGGAAAAACGTCGTCGAATCTTCGCTTCCGCCGATGCGGAGTCCTTCGATGCGCAGGCGTCCGGTGAAAATGTTCATCCGCAGCCGCTCCATGCGGATCGAGCGGCCGATCAGTTCGCGGTCGTGTTTCTCGATGTAGTTCTTGGCTACGGGCGAAACGGCGATCGCAGCTATGACGATCAGCACGGCCAAGACGGCCGCGGCGATCAGCGTAATTTTAATCCATTTCTTCAGGGTTCGTTCTGTTTGTGGTCAGTGCGGCATCCGGGAAATCCTCCGCAGCCGCCTTGTGTCGTATCGTTTTTTTCCGGTCTGCGGTTTATTCCCGCTATTCCGGGTTCCGCGGATCTTCCGCGAAGCCTTTCATCTTACGTCCGGGCGTTCGGAAGCCGACCCGAACGCTGTCGGAGAGCTGTTAGCATGTTGTCGGACCGCTGTCAGACCGTTGTCGGAATGCCGCCCGAATACTGTCTGAACGCTGTCAGAATGTTGCCGGCCCCCTGTCGTATGCTTCCGGGCGGCTTCGGAACCTCCGCCTGAATCCGGCCGTGGGTTTTGCGATCGCGTTCGGGAATTCGCGTCGGAACTCCGGTTGTGGGTTTTGCGGTCCGCATTCCGGAATTTGCAATAGAAATTCCGGCCGTGCGGTTTCTGTCAACGGTTATTGCCGCGTGCGGTTTCGGCCCTGCGGTTCGGCTCCGCGGCCCCTCCCTGCGATCCCTCAGCGCGTTATCTCCTCGAACAGATGCCCGAAATCCTCTCCCGGCGCGGGCATGTAGACGGCGAAGCCCAGCGCCTGCGCGGCGTCAACGTTCTTCCGGCCGTCGTCGATGAAGAGCGTTTCGGAGGGGATCACGCCGCTGTCGGCGATCACCTTGCGGAAAATCGCCTCCGAAGGCTTCAGCTCGTGCAGTTCGTACGAAAGGTATATCTTGTCGAAATAGTCGTCCATCGTATGCCCGTCGGCCGTAAACGCACCGCGGATGGCGACCATCGCCGCCGGGTTGTTGTTCGAAAGCACATAGGTGCGGACGCCCGCCTCGCGCAGACGCATGATCTGCCGCAGTTTGGCGACCGGAATCCCCACCAGAAATGCGCTGTACGCCGCCGCGATTTCGGAATCGGTCACTTCGGGCCGCCTGTCCAGCCGGCGCATCTCGTCGCAGGCTTCGCGGAACGAAATGTCGCCCCGCTCCAGCCGGCCGATCATCTCGGCGGGATAGTAGGGATTGATAAGGTCGGCGACACGGGGCATGCCCAGTGCGCGGAACGCGGCGGTGCAGCGCTCGATGTCGAGGTCCACGAGGACGCCGCCGAGGTCGAATATTACGTTTTTGATCTCATTCATAAGCTGTTGTGATTTTTGTTCTTGCACGGCCTGCCGTTACGGCCGCCGTTTTGCCGGCCGTTGCATCTGCTATTCCGCCAGCCGCTCGGCTGCCGATCGTGGCAGACTGCGGGCCGTGTTATTTCTGGAATCGCATCGTGAACCTGCGGATCGGCCGCAGCACCCACATCGGCAACGCTTTGCAAAGGGGAATCCACGCCCGGTTCCACCAGTCGGGCACAATGCAGCGGCGGCCCCGCCACAAAGCCAGCAATCCCCGCCGCGCGCAGTTGTCGGGCGTGATAAGCACGCCGAGCCGTTTGCCGATGCGCTGCCAGCGGGGCGTCAGCCCGTAGAGGTCGGTCGCCACGCCTGCCGGACAGACCGCCGTGACGCGGATGCCGCGGTCGCGCACCTCCTTGGCGAAAGCCACCGAGAACGACCGCATGTAAGCCTTCGACGCGCTGTACAGCGCCAGTCCCGGAAACGGCATCCACAACGAGTAGGAGGACATGTTGAGAATGTGCCCCCGCACCCCGCGGCGAACCATGTCGGCGGCGTAGAGACGGCATAGCTGCGAGACGGTCAGGTCGTGCAGCAGGATGATGCGTTCGATACGCTCGGCGGGCGTCGTCAGGATGTCGCAGAACGAGAAGATGCCCGCGTTGTTTATCACCACGTCGATTTCGATCCCTTCGGCCGCTGTCCGGTCGTGCAACTCCTGTGCTGCCCCGACCCGCGCGAGGTCCATCGGCATGACCCGGACTTCGGGAAAGGATGCGGAAGCGTTCGCCCCCGCCGCACGGCGTATCTCTCCGGCCACGGCTTCGAGCGGCGCGGCGTTGTTGCCGACGATCACCAGCCGGTAGCCCAGCGCCGCCAGCCGCAGGGCGTAACAGCGTCCGATGCCCGATCCGGCTCCCGTCACCAGCGCCCATGCGCTTCCCGGCCGGACTTCGCCGCGCTTCATCCGCCGGGAATGCCGTGCCGTCTCCTGCCCGGTGCGGATGCCCGGTGCCGTTCCCGTCGTCTCTTGCACGGTGCCGGTGTCCGGCGCGCCTTCGCCGGGCGTATGTCCCGATTGCTTGTCCATCGGGTTTGTGTCGTTCTTATGTTCCATGTTTACGGCAGTTTTGCCAGCTCTTCGCGGATTTTGCGCGGCAGGTCGCCGCAGTGCTTGCAGCACTTCATGTCCACCGAGTACATGCGCGCGATGCAGTAGTTGCGGTGGTCGCACTCGCTGCGGGTCGCGGCGTCGCCCTCCCGAAGCTTGTTGACGAACGCAGGGTCGTTGACCAGCGCCCGCGCCATCTGCACCAGTTCGAATCCCGCGTCCAGCGCTCTGTCAATGCCTTCGCGGCTCACCAGCCCGCCCACATAGACCAGCGGGCACTTCAGCTCGGCGCGGAACTTCTTGGCGTCCTCCAGAAAATAGCACTCCTCGAACGGGAACTGCCGGATCATCCACGGCCCGCACCAGCGGATGAAGTAACGCAGCCACAGCGGCGAGTAGTAGCTCATCGTGTAGATCGGAATCAGCCCCCGCATCACGGCCATCGGGGCCTTCGACACGAATCCGCCCGACAGCACGATGCCGTCCACACCGAAACGCTCGATCTCGCGGGCGATTTCGAGACTTTCGGGGATTTCGATGCCGCCCTTGAATCCGTCGTACATGTTATGCTTCACCAGCACGGCCGTCCCGGTCTGCGCCGCGGCCTCCATGACCTCCTCCAGACACATCCGCATGAAACGCATGCGGTTTTCGAGCGATCCGCCGTACTCGTCGCGGCGGCGGTTGGTGTAGGGCGAAAGGAACTGCGAAATCAGGTAGCCGTGCCCGGCGTGTACCTCCACCGAGTCGAATCCCGCGTCGTGGGCCGTATGGACGGCCCGCCCGAAGTCGCGGGCCACCTGCTCGATCTCGCCGGCCCGCATACCCCGGACCGGCGTGTAGGCGTAGAGGTTGAAGCCCGTGGACGCGCCGATCGGAATCTGCCCCGCCGTGGTCAGGTGGGTCATGTTGCCGCAGTGGCCGATCTGAATTCCCGCCGCCGCGCCTTCGCGGTGCACGGCGTCGGTGATGTCGCGCAACCCCGGCACGATTTCGGGCCGCAGCCACAGCTGCTTGTCGAACGAAAGCCCGCTGCGGCAGACCGCCGCATAGGCCAGCGTGGTCATGCCCACGCCGCCGCGGGCCACCGATACGTGGTACTCCTTCAACTGCTGCGTCGGGCCGAAATGGCGGCCCATCGACTCGAACGCCGCCGAGCGTATCGTGCGGTTGCGCAGCGTTACGGGGCCTAACTTATAGGGGGTGAAAAGCGATGACATGATAGGGTCAGTAAATGAAAGGTATGATTTTTTTGCGTCCGAGCGACGTGAATTCGTCGCCGAACTCCTTGGCGTAGCGTTTGTTGAGCGATGCGGCGCGGGGCGCGAGGTTGGCGAAGGTCCACCACGCGAACACCGCTCCGGCCCACGACCACGAAGCCACGGCGAAGCCCGTCCATTCGAGCAGTTCGCCGAAGTAGTTGGCCGACGAGACGTAGCGGAACATGCCGCCGCGCGGAATGTAGTGGCGCGTGTCGCCCGGCCGGCGCAGGTTGCGGATGATGTGGTCCGAATGGAGATTCACGGCCATTCCCGCGAGGAACATCGCCCCGCCGATATAAATATAAGGTTGCGCGAACCAGTCGGCGTAGTAGCCTTCGGGCGAGACGTAGAAGATCCACCCGCCCTGCATCAGGGCGTTGAGCGTGTTGAAGCACATGCCCATCACGACGATGCCGAGCGGCATTTTCGACGCGCCGCGCATGAGCAGCGGAAAGATGAACGCCCGTTGCAGGTAGTGGGCCTGAAAGAGCGCGAAGAGCGTCAGCGGCCCGGCTTCCCACGTCCTTTCGGAGAGCAGCCACAGCACGCACATCGCCACGAATACGGGCGACTCCATCAGCACCCAGCCGATCTTGTTGGGCACGGGCGGCCCGTATTTGGGGTTGAAGAGATAGCCGTATCCGGCTTCAAAAAAATGCAGGGCAGCGAAGACCACCAAGGCCAGCAGCGCCATGACGATCAGGAATATATCGAATGTTTGGGCCATATCGGAACGGTTTCGGTAAAACGACATAAAGATAATAAAACTTTCCCGCTCCGACAAGTCCCCGAAAGGGCCGTTTTTGTTCTTTTTGACAGTTGGGAAACGGGTTTCCTCCTGCTTTTTTTTGCACTCTTTTCGCGGCCCATGACGGCTCTGCCTTCTCACCTGCCGGTTTTCTCGTTTTTCGGCGGTTCTCTTTTTTTCTCCGGTGGCCTTTTTTGTCCCGTTGCTGTTTCCTCCTCTTCCCACCAGCAAACTTTCTTTTTCTTCTGCGGTTCTCTTTTTTTTCTCCGATGGCCTTTTTTGTCCCGTTGCTGTTTCCTCCTCTTCCCGCCAGCAAACTTTCTTTTTTCTTCGGCGGTTCTCTTTTCCCCTCCGGCGGCCTTTCTCGTTCCGTTGTTGTTTCCTCCTCTTCCCGCCAGCAAACTTTCTTTTTCTTCGGCGGTTCTCTTTTTCTCTCTGCAGTCTTTCTTGTCCCGCAACGGTTTTCCTTGGTGTTTTTCAGGGTAGGGGGGGGCTGCATTTCGCCCGCCTCTTTTTCGCGGCTTGAAATATTGCAAGAGGCCTGATAAAAAAGGCGGCCGCCGCTGTATGCGGAAGCCGCCTGTCAAGTTCCCGTGGCGCCCGGAAAGTGTGCGTGTCGCGGTCGTGCCCGCCGATCCCCCGAAATCGGACCGAAGCCGGAAGTGTGCTCTTTCGACCGCCGTGACGGGACGCAGAATCGTGAAAACGAGTTGCCTGCGAGAAAGCGCTGCCTCAGGGCACACGAAAGTTTGATGTGGTAGCCGAAACCCTGGTCTTGCCTGCCGCGGAATGGGCTGGATCGACCTTTTCCGCAATCTCTGCGACGGACTCCGGGGCGTGTCGGCGCACCGGGACAAAAACCCCTGCCGAAGCAGGGGCGCCGGAAGCGACGGCCAGCCGGCGGCGTCCCGCCGTTGACTGGACCTCAATAAATGGGAGTCTTTCCGCCTTCCGGCTGTAATGTCGGTCCGGAAACCGGCCGGAAGTCCGGGGCGAACCCCCGACCGCCGGTCCGAATCCCCGATTCTAGTGCGTGAATACCTTGCCTTTCTGGTGTTCCATGTTGTCGTACTTGATGCGCGACGTAGTGGGGTATTCGAGCTGTTCGAACTCTGCGACGGCGTTGCGGATGTCGCCCATCAGCATGTCGGCCATGTCGCGCGACATGCCCTGACGTACCACGATGCGCATCACGACCACGTTCTCGATGTTCTTGGGCATGGTGTATGCGGGAACCATCCATCCGCTCTGCTGCAGTTTGGCCTGCAGGTCGAAGAGCGTCCATTTGGCCTTCTTGTCGTATTCGGGATCCATCATCCAGATGAAGAGCGGATTGACGACCTCCTTCGAGTAGTTCTTGAAGCACTTCATCGTGCCGATCTGCTGGTGGCAGTACTTGGCGACGTCCATCGAGTTCTGCTGAATCTCCTTGTAGCCCTCGAATCCCAGCCGGATGAAATTGTAGTACTGTCCCAGAATCTGCGCCGCGGGACGCGAGAAGTTCAGACCCACCTGCGTGATGTTGGCTCCGAGGTAATTGACCGAGAACGACATTTCGTCGGGCAGGTATTTCTTGTCCTTCCAGACCACCCAGCCCAGACCCGGATATACCAGACCGTATTTGTGGCCCGACGTGGAGATCGACAGCACCCATTTGAGGCGGAAGTCCCATTTCTTTTCGGGTTTGAGGAACGGCAGGATGAAACCGCCCGACGCGGCGTCCACGTGGATCGGAATCTCATACCCCGTCTTGGCGTTGTACTCGTCGAGCGCCTTGTCCAGCCCCTCGATGTCGTCGTCCAGACCCGTCCACGTCACACCGGCTATGGGCACGATGCAGATGGTGTTTTCATCGCACATCTCCAGCGCCTGCTTGGGATCGAGCGTGATGTGATCCAGCGTCAGGGGCACGGTGCGCAGTTCGATCTGCCACAACTGGCAGAATTTCTCCCATACGACCTGAAATCCGGCGCTCATCACCAGATTCGGCTTGTCGAAGGGTTTGCCTGCGGCCTTGCGGCGGTTGCGCCAGCGCAGCCATGCGGCCACGCCGCCCAGCATGCAGGCTTCCGACGAACCGATGCCCAGCGCTCCGGTCTTCCACTCGGCCTTTTCGGGGGTGTTCCACAGATTGGCGACGATATTCAGACAGCGGCCGCACATCACCGCGACACGCGGATACTCCGTCTCGTCGATATAGTTGACGTTGATCGCCTCGTTCATCAGGCGCGTGGCGTAATCATCCATGTAGGTCGTCACGAAGGTGGCCAGATTGAGCCGCGGCTGCGTCTGCGGATAGGTTTCGTCCTTGACTAACTGGTAGGCGATTTCGGGCGATGTCTTGCCTTTGGGGATAAACTCCGTGGGCGCGGGATTGCGCATCTCTTCCGAACCGAAAATATCGGTCAGCGTGTCCTCGTTGGTGTGTCTTTGCTGATTCATAACGTAAATTTATTTTTGGTTTACGAGCATACGACCTTGCATGAACCGTGCCGTGGTGAGGTTGCCCGGACCTGAAATCCGGCGTGCTTTTTTTGCCTGAAAACCTCCGTCTGCGGCCCGCAAGCCCCTTTCCGCTTTGTACTCAACCTGCTGCCGGACCAACCTCCCGCGGGTGATGCCGTTTTCGGCTCCGAACGGTTGATTTTTTTTGCATCATTCCGTCCTGTTCTGTTCCCGTTTCTGCTTGTTTGCCTTCCGATCCTGCCCCCCCCCTGAAAAAAGCGGGGGAATATTTGGAATCCCGGAAAAATTCGATATATTTGTGATATCAAAATAATATCACCTAAAACTTACGGATATGGAGAATGGAAATTTTGTCTACAAGGGCTGGAAATGCAATGGTTTTCTGGCTTTGACGCTGATCTTCGTCGGGTTGGCGCTGGGTGTGTGCGCGATCGTGTTCGGCGCGCAGCGTATCGACGCAGGGCTGGCGTTCGGCGTCGGGCCGGTCGTGATCGGCTCGGTCTGGTGTCTCTGCATGCTGATCTGCATGGCGGGCTTCATGCTGCTCGAACCCAACGAAGCCCGCGTCATGGTCTTCTTCGGCAAATACAAGGGCACCTTCTACGAAACGGGCTACTGGTGGGTCAATCCATTTATGTCGGCCAAGCAGATTTCGATCCGCGCCCGCAACCTGAACGTCGATCCGATCAAGGTGAACGACAAGACGGGCAATCCGATTATGATCGGTCTGGTGCTGGTGTGGAAGATCAAGCGCGACGATATCTATAAGGCGGTCTTCGAGATCGACGCTCCGACGACTGCCGGACAAACCGGGGTTTCGGCTTCGGCCCGCATGAACATCCTCGAAAATTTCGTGGGTGTGCAGAGCGACGCTGCGCTGCGTCAGGTCGCCGGCTGCTATGCTTATGACAATAACGGGGTTAAGGACGATGAATTGACGCTGCGCTCGAATAGCGAGGCGATCAACGACCAGCTCGAACACACGCTCAACGAACGCTTGGCGATGGCCGGCATCGAGGTGGTCGAAGCCCGCATCAACTATCTGGCCTATGCTCCCGAAATCGCCGCCGTGATGCTGCGCCGTCAGCAGGCCGACGCCATTATTTCGGCCCGCGAAAAGATCGTCGAGGGCGCCGTGTCGATGGTCCACATGGCCTTGGAGCGTCTGGGCAGCGAACATATCGTCGAACTGGACGAGGAGCGCAAGGCGGCGATGGTCACCAACCTGCTCGTCGTGCTCTGCGCCGACGAAGCCGCGCAGCCGGTAGTCAATGCCGGAACCCTTCACCATTGATTTAACTGCCGATGGCTAAAGAGAACAATAACAAGAGTTTCGTGCTTCGCATCGACGCCGCGACCATGGAGGCGCTCGAAGGGTGGGCGGCCGACGAGTTCCGCTCGATCAACGGGCAGCTGCAGTGGATCATCGCCGACGCCCTGCGCCGCAGCGGCCGCCTGAAAAAGCCCCGTCCCGCCGGACCGGAGTCCGGCGATTCGACGGGGCTTCCGTCGGGCGATGCCGCTTCTGCAAAACCCCCGGTTCCGCCCCGGAGCGATTATCCCGACGATATTTAACCGATACGCTAATTGATATGTGCAATCTATTGAGCAAAAATCGAATAGGATTGTGTGGAAAACTCCGTGGCTCGCAATCAGACCGGGGCATGTCCGCTTTGCGTCCGGGGCGGGGCATGTCCGCTTTGTGTCCGGTTCGGAGCGTGTCCGGTGTGCGTCCGGGTCGGGGTGTGTCCGGTTTGCGTCCGGGGCAGGGCATTTCCGCTTTGCGTCCGGTTCGGAGCGTGTCCGGTTTACGTCCGGTTCTGGGTGTGTCCGGTTTGCGTCCGGGACGGAATATGTCCGGTCTGCGGTATGGGCGGATTGTCTCCGGTTTGCAGGTCGTGGGCGGACTGCTGGTCTTTTTTCTCCTGCTTCGGCCCGACTGGCTGCCCCGCTGGGTCTATTGGGGTGTGCTGGCGCTGGGCGCCGCCCTCGCCCTCGGCGAAATGGCGCTCGATTACCGCCGCCGTCGTCCGCGCCGGCGGTGGCGCGATGCGGGGCTGGTGCTGTTGTCGCTTTCGGTGGTCTGGATTGTCATTTTGCCGCCGTTCTTTTTCTGGGGAGTCTCCGGCGAGAAGGAGTTGACCCGCGCCACGCTGGGATTGGGTGTCGCTGCGCTCGTCGCATGCGTCGTCTGCCTGCTGCGCTGGCGGCGTTTGCGCGCCGAGGCTGAAATGCGCCTTTGGAAGCTGAAAGCCGAACGCCGAAGACGCGACATGCTTTGCGCCCGTGCCGCGGCGGAAGGAGGTGGGCGATGAGACTCCGGAGATGGTTTTATGCGATTGCTTCGGTGTTTGCGGTCGCGCTGGTGATGTTCCCGCTCAATTTTTTGTGGGTGGGGCAGTCGCCGCTGCATGCGGCGGTAAGTTCCCTGCTGTTCGGCCTGCCCGCATTGCTCTCGGCATGGACGCCCAAGGAGCGGCGTACCGGCAGGCGCAACGAATCCCGTGGGACTGCCGTGTGTGCGCAATCCCGCAGATGTGCCGGAGCCGGCATCCATGCCGCACCTGCCGGGCGTATTGACTCCGCCGCGAATGCCGGGGCCGCCATGCCAGCCGGGGTCGCAAGGTGCAGCGAATCCGCCGGTCGTGCCGGCGCTGAAAGGTTCGGCGAATCCGCTGCGCATCCGGAATCCTGCGGCCGCACTGCGTCCGCGGACGGCACCGAACCCGCCCGGCGGAAATCCCTGTTGTCGAAAGCCGCGCTGGGGATCGCTTTTTGTGTGCTGGCGGCGATGCTGGCGTACGATATTGTGACCGAAGGCGTGGCCGTCGGTGTTACGAAATCGGTCGGATTCGTCCTGTTGATATTGGTTGCCGCATTGGGAAGTAGATTGGGTTACCTAAAGTTTTAGTTTATGAAAAGAATAGTCGTTTTTACGGGCGCCGGGGTGAGCGCCGACAGCGGCCTTGCCACGTTCCGCGATTCGGACGGCCTGTGGGCCGACTACCGTATCGAGGATGTCTGCACGCCCGAAGCCTTGGCGCACAACCGCGCCACCGTGATCGAATTTTACAACAAACGCCGCCGCGAGATGCTTGCCGCCGAGCCGAACGCCGGGCATCGGGCCATCGCGGAGCTGGAGCGGGATTTCGAGGTCGAGGTGCTGACGCAGAATGTCGATAACCTCCACGAGCGCGCCGGATCGTCGCGGGTGACGCATCTGCACGGCGAGCTGATTCGCCTGCGTTCGTCGCGCGATTCCGGGCTGATCGTCCCGATCGAAGGGTGGGAGCAGCGGCTCGACGCCACGGCTCCCGACGGGTCGCTGCTGCGGCCGCATATCGTCTTTTTCGGCGAGTCGGTGCCGATGTTCGAACGTGCGGCGGAGATCGCGCAGACGGCGGATATCATGGTCGTCGTGGGCACTTCGCTGGCGGTCTATCCTGCGGCGTCGCTGGTGCGTTACGTGCGGCCCGACATTCCGATTTACGTCGTCGATCCCGGCAATCCCGATACGGCGGGCATCCGCAATCCGCTGACCCTGATCCGCAAACGCGCTGCCGAAGGCATGCCCGAACTGGCCGCCCTGCTACGGGAACGCTATGCCGGATAGATAGGGTGTTGCTACGAAAGAGGGTGTCTGCACTGCGGCAGACACCCTCTTTTTTGTTCGTATTTCTCCCAGAAGTTTCCGCAATCCGCAGTTCGCGCGGCGTGCGTCGGCCGGAGGACTATTTCAGGTCCTTGAAATAGATGTCCAGCAGCTCTTTGGCGGCGATGAACGACGAGATCTTGTCGTCCAGCACGCGCTGTTCGTATTCGGCGATGCGCGATTCGACCGCGGGATCGTGGTAGAACGAGTTGCGCAGCACTTCGTTGATCGACTCGTACATCCAGTATTTGTTCTGGCGGTTGCGGTTGTGTCGGAAGTAGCCGTTGGCCTCGATGTGGTCGAGGAACTCCTCGACGCCTTTCCATACCTCTTCCAGTCCCGTTCCGGCTACGGCCGAGCAGGTGTAGACTTTGGGCCGCCAGCCCGATTCCGGCACCGGGAAGAGCCGCAGCGCCCCCTGAAACTGGGTTTTGGCGAGTTCGGCCTTGTGGATGTTTTCGCCGTCGGCCTTGGTGATTACCATGATGTCGGCCATCTCCATGATGCCGCGCTTGATGCCCTGCAGCTCGTCGCCCGCGCCCGAAATCTGCAGCAGCATGAACATGTCGACCATCGAATGTACGGCCGTTTCGGACTGTCCGACGCCCACCGTCTCGATGAAGATCACGTCGAATCCCGCGGCTTCGCACAGCACGATCGTCTCGCGCGTCTTGCGGGCCACGCCGCCCAGCGATCCCGCCGAGGGCGAAGGGCGGATGAAGACGTCGGGATTGCCCGAAATGCTCTCCATGCGGGTTTTGTCGCCGAGAATCGAGCCGCCGCTGCGTTCCGACGAAGGGTCGATGGCCAGCACGGCGAGCTTGTGCCGCAGCGAGGTGACCATGTTGCCGACGGCTTCGATGAAGGTCGATTTTCCGGCTCCGGGGACGCCCGTGATGCCGATGCGGACCGATTTCCCGGCGTGCGGCAGGCAGCGCTCGATGATCTCCTGCGCCTGCGCGTAGTGCGCAGGGTTGTTGGACTCGATGAGCGTGATGGCCTGCGAAAGGGTGGTGATGTTGCCGGCGAGAATGCCCTCGACGTATTGGTCGGTCGAGAGCTTCGGCTTCTTGCGGCGCGTGAAGTAAGGGTTTACGATCGGCTGATCTTCAACGCCTTCGGTGACGTTCAGAGCCGTGTCGTGGTGCATGTCGGCGTACTCTTTTTCGTAATGGTTTATCTTGGTGAAAGACATGTTGTTATTTGCTTGATTTATCGATGATTTCGGGTGTCAGGTGAAGTGAATTTCCCTGCCAGAGCGCCCTGTTTTTGGAATCGACCAGCACCCCGAACGGAACGTACTGCACGCCGAACGCCGTGAAGATCTTGCCTCCGGCGTCTATCGCCACGGAGATTTGCGGCGATAGGTAGGGTCTGAGCAGGGGGCCTATTTTGTCCTCTTTTTCCTGCGTTATGACAACCACGCGCAGTTTGGTACCCAATTTGTCCGTCATCGCCCGGAGCTGTTTGAGCGACGTGATGCAGGCCGCGTTCGACGACTGGAAGAACTCGACGTAGGTCAGCCGCGGCGTGGCCGCGGGTTTCTGTCCGTCGAGCCATGCAGGGACTTTCAGTTCGGGCACACGCTCGCCCAGAGCGATATTCTGCGCGTCGGCCGCCGCAAAAGGCAGCAGGGCCGCGAGGAGTAAAATAAGCAGTATTTTCTTCATAAGAGCGGACTTATTTTTTAGCGAAGATAACAATTATTTGCCACATAGACGAAATTTTTTACTTGGACTTATGAAAATCGGATTCGACGACACCCCGGCCGCACCTGTCGGAACCTATTCCCAACACCTTGCCAGACTTTTGGCCGAGTATGCCCCGGAACATGAATATATCATTGACGGAAAGCGCTGTAAGGAGTTCGACCTCTACCACGGCTTCCGGCCCGGACTTCCCTTTCCGGTGCTGCTGCGCCGCATACCGTGCGTCATGACGGTCCACAACCTCAATTTCCTGCGCTACCCGCATCTCTATTCGCTGGGCGAGCGGCTGGTGCTGCTGCGCCTGTACCGGCGGATGCTGCGTTCGGCCAGCCGGGTGATTACGGTCAACCGTGACGCGCGGGAGGAGCTTTCGGACCGGCTGCGGATCGATCCCGGCAGGATCGAGGTCGTGATGCCGCTCGCGGTGCGTATGCCGCAGAATCCGCCCGACGGCGCCGAGCTGGAAGGCGTGCGGCGCAAATATGCGCTGCCGCGCGATTTCGTGCTGATGCTGGGGACGGTCGAGCCGCGCCACAATCAGGAGGTGCTGTTCGAGGCGCTGGCCCTGCTCCGGGAGCGGGAGCGCGAGATGCTCGAAACGAGAGGGGCGGAGATGCCGACGGCAGCGGAACGGACTGAGGTGCGGGCTGCGGAGCGAACCGGGGCGCAAGCCGGGATGCAAAGCGGGACGGAAGCTGGGACAGAAACCGGGGCGGAAACCGGGACTGAAGCTGGGGCGGAAACTGGGATGCGAACCGGGGCGCGGACCGGGGAACAACCTGCAGGAGGTGCTGCGGAGCGAACCGGGGAGCGGGCAGCCGGACGGAATGTGGAATCGGTTGCGGAAGCGGGGGCTTTTGCGGAGACTGTTGCGCGATCCGTGCGGGAGCCGGACGGCGGCGGGGACCTGAATCCTGAAAATGCAGGCTGGCGCGACGATACGGCGTCGGATGGCGTCGGAGGGTACGGCGACGTGGAAGCTGGGGCCGGGTTGGCAATGCGCGGCGTCGGTGAGGACACTCCGGATGCGAACCGGAATACGGTCGCGGAGTTCGCCCCTGCTGGTCGGGAGCGTGTCCGCCCGGCGGACGGGACCGCTCGGAGCGGCGGCGCCGGAACCGACGGAACCGACGAAACCGCCGGAGTCGTTGGAGTCGGCGAAGCCATTGGGGCCGCGGACCGCGGTGCCGACATGTCGGTCGAAGGTGTTTGCCGCAGTGCCCGTACATCCGTCGGAGATGCGGGCCGCGACGTCGGTGTATCCGTTGCGGATGCGGGGCGCAGTGACGCCGCCGTTGCCGCAGGGCGGCGGGGCGCTGCCGGAACCGACGGCCGACCTCCGCTGCCGCAGCGCGTCGGAGTTGTGGTGTGCGGCCGCCGCACGGCGTATGCCGACTTCCTGCTGGGCTATGCACGTGAGCGGCATATGGCGGCGCGGGTGGATTTCATCTACGAACTTTCGCCCGAAGACCTGCCGGCGCTGTTCCGGCTGGCCCGGACTTTCGTCTACCTGCCCGACGCCGAAATCGAGGCTTCGATCGTGCCCGTGGTCGAAGCGCTGAGGGCCGGGCTGCCGATGGTGCTGAGCGATACGCGGCTCAACCGCGAAGCGGCCGGAGACGCGGCAGTTTATGTCGATCCCGAAGCGGTGGGAGAGGTCGCCGCGGCATTGGAAAACGTGCTCTGGGACGAGACCTTCCGCAGCGAAATGCGCCGGCGCGAACGCCGCCGCGCCGAGCTTTTTTCGGAATACGCCGTCGCCCGCCGTCTGATCGATATTTACACTTCGTTGTGAAGCGCGCGGCCGGCCCGAAAAGTGACAGATATTCCGAAAAAAATACGATAAAAGGCTTGGGTATTTCGAATTTAATGCCCTATCTTTGTGTTCGTTTTATAACAGTGCCTTGAAATGACACGGAACATCCACTAACTTAAATTAATATTTTGCTATGAAAGTTTCTCATATCGAGCATCTTGGCATCGCGGTGAAGAGCCTCGATGAAGCAATTCCCTATTGGGAGAACGTTTTGGGCCTGAAGTGCTATGCCGTCGAAGAGGTCGCAGACCAGAAGGTCCGCACGGCGTTCTTCATGCTCGGTCAGACCAAGATCGAACTGCTGGAGCCCACTTCGGAGGAGTCTACCATCGCCAAGTACATCGAAAACCGCGGTGTCGGCATTCATCACATGGCGCTTGCCTGCGAGAATATCGAGGAGCAGCTCGCCGACGCCGAGGCCAAGGGCATCCGCCTGATCGACAAAACCCCGCGCAAGGGCGCCGAGGGCATGACCATCGCCTTCCTGCACCCCAAATCGACGCAGGGCATCCTCACCGAGCTTTGCGAGAATAAGAACAAATAGGAACAACGAGCGTTCGTATCGCTCCCTCGGCCCCGTTTTTTACGCCGCCGCCGGCGAAGAAGTCCCCGCCGAGGCGGGGATTTGGGGGTGGGTCAGACCAGTAAACGCGGCCGACGGCCGCGGGGCGGGACAGTCCGGAACGAACGTGCATGAAACTATACTAACAAGCATACTTATGAGTGAAATTCAAAACAAAATCAACCAGCTCATCGAGAACCGTGCCACCGCACGTCTCGGAGGTGGTCAGAAGCGTATCGACGCCCAGCATGCCAAGGGCAAGTTCACGGCCCGCGAGCGTATCCAGATGCTGCTTGACGAAGGCTCATTCGAGGAGTTCGACATGTTCGTGACGCACCGCTGCTATGATTTCGGCATGGACAAGAGCCACACCTTCGGCGACGGCGTCGTAACGGGTTACGGTACGATCGACGGACGTCTGGTCTATGTCTTCGCACAGGACTTCACGGTAACGGCCGGTTCGCTGTCGCTGTCGATGTCGGACAAGATCTGCAAGGTGATGGACATGGCGCTGCGCAACGGCGCGCCCTGCATCGGCATCAACGATTCGGGCGGCGCCCGCATTCAGGAGGGTGTCAACGCGCTGGCCGGCTACGCCAACATTTTCCAGCGCAACGTGATGTCGTCGGGCGTGATCCCGCAGATTTCGGCCATCTTCGGCCCCTGCGCCGGCGGCGCCGTCTATTCGCCCGCGCTGACCGACTTCATCATCATGAAGAAGGAGACGTCGAACATGTTCCTCACGGGCCCGAAGGTCGTGAAGACCGTGACGGGCGAGGACGTGACGCAGGAACAGCTGGGCGGCGCTACGATGCACACCACCAAATCGGGCGTGGCGCAGTTCGCCGTAGATACCGAGGAGGAGGGCATCGCGCTGATCCGCAAGCTCATTTCCTATATGCCGCAGAACAACATGGAGGACGCTCCGCTGGCGGTCTGCACCGACAAGATCACCCGTCTGGAGGATTCGCTCAACGAGATCGTTCCCGACAGCGCCAACAAGCCCTACGACATGTCGGAGGTCATCAAGGCGATCGTCGATAACGGCGAGTATCTGGAGTCGGCTCCCGGCTATGCCAAGAACATCATCACCTGCTTCGCCCGTTTCAACGGCCAGAGCGTGGGCATCGTCGCCAACCAGCCCAAGTTCATGGCGGGCGTGCTCGATATCAATGCCAGCCGCAAGGCTGCGCGCTTCATCCGCTTCTGCGACGCGTTCAACATTCCGATCGTGACCCTCGTGGACGTTCCGGGCTTCCTGCCGGGTACGACGCAGGAGTACGGCGGCGTCATCACCCACGGCGCGAAACTGCTCTTCGCATATTGCGAGGCGACGGTGCCCAAGGTTACCGTTACGCTGCGCAAGGCTTACGGCGGCGCATATATCGTGATGTCGTCGAAGCACATCCGCGGCGACATCAACTACGCATGGCCGACGGCCGAGATCGCCGTGATGGGCGCCAGCGGCGCCGTCGAGGTGCTCTACGGCAAGGAGGTCGCAGCGATCGAATCGCCCGAAGAGAAAGCCAAGTTCGTGGCCGAAAAGGAGAAGGAGTACAACGACAAGTTCTCGAACCCCTACAACGCCGCCCGCTACGGCTATATCGACGACGTGATCGAGCCGCGCAACACGCGCTTCCGCATCATCCGCGCCCTGCAGTCGCTCTCTACCAAACGCCTGCAGAACCCGGCCAAGAAACACTCTAACATTCCGTTGTAGTATGAAGCGTGCGATTTTAACAGCAGGATTGCTCTTCGCGGCTCTGGCTGCTTCGGCCAAAGGCGCCGATACGATCCTCGACAAGGACCCCGTCGGCATCTACGTTACGATCGTTTCGGTGGTGACGGTGCTTTCGGCGCTGATCGTCCTCTTTCTGCTGATCCAGCTTTTCGCCAAAGTCATGGTGAAGAGCGCGCAGAAGAAGGCCGCCAAGTCGAAGACCCGCGGCATACTGGTCGACGACATGAAGGTCTCGGTGCCTGCGGGCTGCGACAGCGTGGTCAACGGCGAGATCATCGCCGCCATCGCGCTGGCCGTGAAGCTCAACAAGGCCGAGATGCACGACCGTGAGAGCGACGTGATTACTATCAACAAGGTGGCGCGCGTCTACTCGCCGTGGAGCTCGAAGATCCACGGTCTGACCCCGATGCCCGAACGAATCAGAAAATAAATTTAGAGAGCGCTCCGCAAGCCGTCCGAAATCCGCTTTCCGCCGCGGGCATGCCGGCCCCGCCGGGGCGGTCCCGATCGGTGCGAACGCCGGAACCGGGACTGCGGTCCGGAACCGGAAGACGGCGCGGAATTAAACAAACGAATTTTATGAAAGAATACAATTTCAAGATCAACGGTAACGACTACACCGTCGGCATCGAGATTCTCAACGACACCGAGGCCGATGTGATCGTCAACGGCGCCTCCTATTCGGTCGAGGTGCTCGACACGACCGTGAAACCCAGCGTGGCGGCCAAACCTCAGGTGGCGGCCGTTCCCGCTTCGCATCCCGTGCAGCCTTCGACCGTTCCGGTTACGAAGCCTGCCGCGGCGGCTCCTGCGGCTGCGGGCGAGTCGCCCGTGAAAAGCCCGCTGCCGGGCGTCATCCTCGACATCCGGATCAAGGAGGGCGACACGGTGGCCGTCGGCCAGACGCTGGTGGTGCTCGAAGCCATGAAGATGGAGAACAATATCGACAGCGACCGCGCCGGCGTTGTCAAGTCGATCAAAGTCAACCGCGGCGACTCCGTGCTGGAGGGCGACGTGCTCATAACTCTCGGATAGGCTTATGTTAGACTTCCTTTCATCGTCGTTCCTCGGCGAAAGCGTATCCAAGTTCGTGCACGAGACGGGATTTGCGCAGCTCTTCCTGCAGGAGGGCGGCTACAAGTACCTCATCATGATCGCCGTGGGGTGCTTCTTCCTCTATCTTGCCATCAAACACAAGTTCGAGCCCATGCTGCTGGTGCCGATCGGTTTCGGTATCATCATCGGCAATATCCCGATGGTGACCGGCCACGGAATCGGCATCTATGAGGAAGGCTCGGTGCTCAACTACCTCTATTTCGGCGTCCGTTACGGCGTCTACCCGCCGCTGATCTTCCTCGGCGTGGGCGCCATGACCGACTTCTCGTCGCTGATTTCGAACCCCAAGCTGATGCTTATCGGCGCTGCGGCGCAGATCGGTATCTTCGCGGCCTACATGGGCGCTCTGGCGCTCGGATTCCCGGCCAACGAGGCCGGTTCGATCGCCATCATCGGCGGTGCCGACGGTCCTACGGCCATCTTCCTGACGAGCCGTCTGGCTCCGGAGTACATGGGCGCCATCGCTATCTGCGCCTATTCGTACATGGCTCTCGTACCGGTGATCCAGCCGCCCGTGATGCGTCTGCTGACCTCGCAGCGCGAACGCCTTATCAAGATGCGTCCGCCGCGCGCCGTCTCCTCCACCGAGAAGATTCTCTTCCCGATCATCGGTTTCCTGCTGACGACGTTTGTCGTGCCCGATGCGATTCCGCTGCTGGGTATGCTCTTCTTGGGCAACCTTCTGAAGGAGTCGGGCGTGGTGAAGCGTCTGGCCACCACGGCCAGCAACCAGCTGATCGACATCATGACGATCCTGATCGGCATCACGGTGGGAGCTTCGACGCAGGCGTCGGTCTTCCTGACTCCCAAGACGCTGGGAATCTTCGTGCTGGGCGCATGCTCGTTCTTCATCGCCACGATGGGCGGCGTGCTGTTCGTCAAGTTGATGAACCTCTTCCTGAAGGAGGGCAACAAGATCAACCCGCTGATCGGCAATGCGGGCGTTTCGGCCGTTCCGGCCGCCGCGCGCGTGTCGCAGGATATGGGTATCCGCTACGACCGTTCGAATTACCTGCTGATGCACGCCATGGGTCCCAATGTGGCTGGTGTGGTCGGCTCGGCAGTCGCCGCAGGTATTCTGCTCTCGTTCCTCGGATAGGGGATTTCGATATTGACAGGGACGGCTTCGGGGCCGTCCGGTGTAAAGAGGGTTTCGGGTTGCCGAAGCCCTCTTTTCGTGCGACAAGGCGGAGTCGGAGTTTTCGGTGTGCGGGGGCCGGAGTTTCGGTGTTCGTGGCCGGAGTTTTCGGTGTGCGGGCCGGGGGTATGGGACGGAGTTCGCAGATGCCGGGGGGGGGCGGTTGTGGTTGTGGTTGTGGTTGTGGTTGTGGGGGATGTGCGGGCGACGGGCTTGCAATTTCTCCTTTGTATGTTTTCGCTGTTTTTCGTATTTTTGCAAACTGAAAAAACGTTTTTATGAACCGGGTGAAGTGGATATTGCTGGGGGTATGTCTCTTCGGGATGCTGATCGGGGCGGCCGTGGCGTATTCCGGCTATGTGAAAAAGCGGCTGGATGCCGATGGGGCGGAGACCCGTGCGGTGCTCACCGCGAGTTTTTCGCGGACCGAATGCGTCGGATACCGGCCCGGATACCGGGGACGGATGCACCGCAATTTCCGTGAAAAGCGCACCGTCTATTATTTCAGATACCGGTTCAGGGTGGGCGGGACCGATTATACCGGCAAGGTCCGCAAAACGGAAAATCTCATGACGGCCCGCATCGGCGATTCGGTCGTCGTGCGTTATCTGCCGGACGATCCCGACGTACATCGCTTGGTCCGCAGCGAGGGCGGCAAATACAGGGTGATACGGCCCCGGCCGCGCAGCCGCGCCCGTCGTTCGGCATCCTGATTCCTCCTGTCTCCGTGGCCGTGCCCGCCGTTCGGCGTCCTGACCCGTCCTGATCCGTCCCCGTCTCCATTGTCGTGTCTGCCGTGCGGCGGCATGCCCCGTCCCGTTTCCGCAGCCGTGCCCGCCGTGCGGCGGCGTGACCCGCCCTGTCTCCATTGCCGTGCCCGCTGCTCCGGCCTTCGGTGCGTTCGCGGCATGCTTTTTTAGCTGTTGCTGGGACTTTAATTGCCTTATAATAAGAATTTTTCGGCGATTGTTCAAGTTTTTTGTTTTTCGGATTTATTTGTTTTTGCAGTTCGGAAACTTTTTCGTACCTTTGCGCACCCGCTTTCGTGCGGGAAACGGATTACAATAAGTTAAATTAAACGTAAAACAAAGTGGATTCATTAAGCTACAAGACTATCTCGGCCAATGCATCGACGGTGACCAAGGAATGGATCGTCATCGACGCTACGAACGAGGTATTGGGACGTCTTGCATCGCAGATCGCGAAGATCCTCCGAGGCAAGAACAAGCCCAGCTACACGCCCCACGTGGATTGCGGTGACTACGTCATCGTCATCAATGCGGAGAAGGTGAAGCTCACGGGCAACAAGATGACCGAGAAGGTCTACACGCGTCACACCGGATATCCCGGCGGCCAGCGTTTCGCTACCCCGGCCGACTATCTGGCAAAGAAACCGACGTTCATCGTCGAAAAAGCAGTCAAGGGCATGCTGCCCCGCACCCGTCTGGGCGCCGCCCTGCTCAAAAACCTGAAGGTATACGCCGGCTCGGAGCATCCGCACGCCGCGCAGAACCCGAAGACCATTAAATTAAACGAGATTAAGTAAGAGTTATGGAAGTTGTAAACACCGTAGGTCGTCGTAAGGCCGCTGTGGCTCGCGTATACGTGAAGCCGGGTAAGGGTCAGATTACAATCAACCGCAAAGCGCTTGAAGTTTACTTCCCGCTCGAAATTCTCCAGTATCAGGTGAAGCAGCCGCTGCTGGCTACCAACACCGTGGAGAATTACGACATCGCCATCAACCTCGATGGCGGAGGTATCACGGGACAGGCTTCGGCCGCTCGCTTGGGCATCGCACGCGCATTGTGCGAAATCGACGCCGAGATGCGTCCGGTACTGAAGAAGGCCGGATTCCTCACGCGCGATCCCCGCGAGGTTGAGCGTAAGAAGCCCGGTCAGCCCGGAGCACGCCGCAAGTTCCAGTTCAGCAAGCGTTAATCCGAACGACCTATTTTCGGCAGGCACGGCGAGGGTTACAAACCGGAACGACTACCTATATATTATATATATCGCGTATTACCTTCAGGTTGCCCCGCCGCGGAAAATCCGCGGGACCGGCAAGGCCGCTACCCGCCGGATTGAAGAAAAGAGAATTAAAATTATTAAACACATTGAATTAAAATGTCACGTACAGATTTTAATACATTACTGGAAGCCGGTGCGCACTTCGGTCACCTGAAGCGCAAATGGAACCCTAAAATGGCTCCTTACATCTTCATGGAGAAGAACGGCATCCACATCATCGACCTGCACAAGACCGTGCTGAAGATCGATGAGGCCGCTGCAGCCATCAAGCAGATCGCCAAGAGCGGTCGCCGCGTGCTGTTCGTAGCCACCAAGAAACAAGCTAAGGAGATCGTTGCCGAAAAGGTGGCAGCCGTCGGTATGCCTTACGTTACGGAACGTTGGGCCGGCGGTATGCTGACAAACTTCCCCACCATACGTAAAGCCGTCAAGAAAATGTCGACCATCGACAAGATGAACAGCGACGGCACGTTCGATAATTTTTCCAAGCGCGAGAAACTCCAGATCGCACGCCAGCGCGCGAAACTTGAGAAGAACCTCGGTTCCATCGCCGACCTGACGCGCCTTCCGGCCGCCCTGTTCGTCGTTGACGTACAGAAGGAGTCGAATGCGGTAAAAGAGGCCAAGCGCCTGAGCATCCCCGTATTTGCAATGGTAGACACTTGTTGTGATCCGACCGACATTGATTACGTTATCCCTGCAAATGACGATGCCACCAAATCGATTGCCGTAGTGCTCGATGCCATGTGCAGCGCTATCGCCGAAGGTACCGAAGAGCGCAAGCTCGAAAAGGAGAAGGAGGCGCAGGAGGCTGAGGCCGGTGCCGACGCTCCCGTGAAGAAGGAGGGCAAACCCCGCATCAAGAAAGCCGTGAAGGCCGCTATCGATGCCGAGGAGGCCGCCGTAGCCGACGTCGTAGCCGCTGTCGAGACTCCGTTCGAGGAGCCTGCTGAGGTTGCGGCCGAAGAAGTTGCCGTTGTTGCCGAGGAGGCCGCTGCGGTTGCAGCCGAGGAGGTTGCCGAGGCCAAGGCCGAGTAATTCGGGCCTTTGGGAAAAGAAATTAATCACCTAAAAGAAAGGAAAAGTATTATGGAAATCAAAGCTGCTGATGTAATGAAGCTCCGCAAGATGACCGGTGCCGGTATGATGGACTGCAAGAAAGCCCTGATCGAAGCCGAAGGTGACTTTGCACGCGCTCAGGACATTATCCGCGAGAAAGGTAAGCTCGTCGTTGCCAAGCGTGCCGACCGCACCGCTACCGAGGGTGTCGTCGTTACGAAGATCGTAGGTCAGAAGGCCTATATCCTCTGCTTGGCGTGCGAGACCGACTTCGTGGCTCAGAATGCAGAATATACCGCTTCGGCCGAGGCGATGCTGGAGGTTGCCGTAAACAGCGACGCCGCAGACCGCGACGCCCTGATGGCTGCCAAGAACGCCGAAGGCCACACCGTCGAGGAGATGGTGACCGAGAAATCGGGGCAGACGGGTGAGAAGATCGAGCTGGCATACTATGCCCGCATCGAGGCTCCCTACTGCGCTGCTTACGTACACTTCAACAAGAAGCTCGGTACGATCCTCGGCTTCAACAAGGAGGTTCCGGCAGAGGTTGCCCACACCGTCGCCATGCAGGCCACGGCTATGGCTCCCGTGTCGATCTCGGAGGCCGACTGCCCCGCAGAGGTTGTGGAGCATGAGCGCAAGATCGCCGTCGAGGCGATGAAGCAGGACCCCAAGAACGCCAACAAGCCCGAAGCCATCCTTGAGAAGATCGCCGAAGGCAAGATGCGCAAGTTCTTCGAGGAGAACACGCTGCTGGCTCAGGCCGTAGTGGGCGAGAAAGAGTCGATCGCCGACTTCATCCACAAGGCAGACAAAGAGGCGACGGTTATCGCTTACAAGCGTTTCGCACTGGGCGAATAATCCGACCGAAGGACGGCAAGAAGACCGTTCGTATATTGTGAAAGACCGGAACTCTCCGATGAGTTCCGGTCTTTTCGTGTGTATGGTCTTGTGGGAGCCTTTTATAGGATGTTTCATAGGATGTTTCATAGGAGGCCGGCTTCTGTGCGGAGTATGCCTGACGTATAGTCGGCAGCGGCCGGAAAGAAGCCGAATGGCGATTGCCGAAGGGTGTCGGCTTGGCGGTTTCTTGTGTCCTTATGCCGAACGAACGTACGGCGCTTTGCGCTTGCCGGAAATAACGCTGTCCGGATTTTCCCGGAGCGTTTTCCGGTTGTTCTCGATTGTCTGTTTTGCCCGGCTGTATTATGTCGTCGGCTGTTTTTGCGTCGTCTCCGGTTGCGCCCGATCTTTTCGGCCAATCGGTCGGAAACGACCGAAAGGCGCTTTCCCGGTTATTCACGCTCTGTTTTCAAGACTTTTTCGGATGCCGCAAATCCCGGTTCTATCTGATCCCCAGCCGCCAGAGCGCCCGCAGGATGAAGCGTCTGACGGCGGCGGGCAGCGTCAGCCAACAGCGGGACTGTCGTCGCCACCGGCGGGAAGCGGTGGAGACGATGCGGCCGGAAGGGCGGATGACAGCCGTCATAACGGCCGCTATGTCTGTCGCTGCGCAATGTTCGGTCATCCGGTGGTTGCCGTCGCCTGCGAGGGTGAAACGAAGCCGGGGCGGGGCAGGTGCCGTTTCTGCGGGTGTTTGGCCGGGATTGCTGGTCGCTTGGGGATTTTCGGAATTTTCGGGGCGTGCCGGAAGCGGAGGGGTCGCCTTGCCGGTTTCCCGGAGCGCGGGGAGCGGAGCGGGAGTATCTCCGGCGTTGGAGGCCGTTGCCGACGCAGCTGTTGTCGCCGCTTCCGTTGTTGCGGCCGTTGGTATTGCCGACGCTTCCGGTGTCTTTGTTATTGTCTCTACCGTCGTGTTTGCCGATTGCGGGGGCATCTCCCCGCTCTCCGGTTCGATGCGGAGAATGCGGTGGAGGATATGGCGTCCTTCGCAGCGGAACAGCACCACGTCGCCCGGTTGCAGGGCCTGACTTCCGGAGGGAAGACGGTCGGGGTGGGAATTTGCGGCGGTGTCGGGGGCGGTTTCGTTTCGCGCGAGCCTGTTTTGCTTTCGGGCGGCTGCCGCCGTTTCGGAATTTCCGGTGTATCGGGCGATCGGAGTCAGTACTGCGATGTCGCGTTCGCTGCGCAGCAGGGGCCGCATGCTGTGGCCCTTCATGCGGATCTGGACTTCGTGTCCTTCGGCGAGCATCGCTTCGACCTGCTCGAAAAACAGACGGTTCGAAAGCTGCATCACGGGCGGGGATTTGCGGATTCGCCGCCGAAAATCGTGCGGCAGGCCAGTTCGGCGGCCGCGGCGTCGGGCAGGCATTCGAGGTGGTAGACCGGGACCTGCGCCACCACGGCCGAGACGGTTGCGCATACGGCGTCTTCCAGCGTTTCGTCGTGGGCGAACGACGGCGGGCACGAGGGCAGCAGCGCGCCGATGGCCTCGATTGCCCGCAGGCGGCGAATCCGGTTGTGCGGAGCCTGTGACAGCCGTACGATGGCCCGGATCGGCTGGCATACGTTGCGGTAGCAGGGCGTTTTCCCGCTCCACGGCGCACCGAAGACCATGGCCTGCGGTTTTGGGGCGCCGGTTGTCGCTGCGCTTGCGTCCGGAGTTTCAGCCGCAGCTGCGGGGGCGTTCGCCGGATTTTGGACGGCTCCGCAAATCGGGTCTGCATCTGCGGTCTGCACGATGCGGACGATCGGACTGTCGTCGTTGAGCAGCTCCGCGCCGGGGATATGTTCACGCCACAGACGGGTGTGGGTGCTTTTGCCGGTGCCCGATTCGCCGAGGAACAGCACGGCCCCGCCGTTCAGGCTGATGACCGACGAATGGATGGCTATGGCCTGCCGCGCCACGGCGGCGATGTTGAACATCGACCATAATCCGAAGCGGAACAGCGCCGGGTTGTGCCGCAGTGTGACGTCGGTCGTGACGAGCGGTGCGCCGAACGCCTTGCGGAAACGGGCGGCGGCGCAGCCGTCGCGCGGCGTCATGGTGAGCAGGTAACCCTCCGAGTCGCGGCCGAAACGGCAGTCGGCGTCGGCATCGGCGAAGTCGAATTCGTCGAGTTCGCGGTAGCCGTCCGCTTGGCGGATTTCGCCGCGGGTTTCGACGCTCAGGTCGGCCGGGCCTTCGTCTGCGGCGGCGAAGGGCGCCAGCGCCGTGCCGAAAGACCCTGCGGTGAATTCCTGCGGGACGGCGATGCGTATGCCTGCTATGATGTATTCCATAATTATTCTCCTATTGTGATGATTCGGGTGCAGTATTCGAGCGAGCTTTCGCGGTGGGCGATAACCACCAGCGTCAGCCCCTTGTCGCGCGCCGCCAGCTCGGCGACCGAACGGTTGATCTCCTCCTCGGTGCGGCTGTCGAGCGCCGAGGTCGCCTCGTCGAAGAAGAGCACGTCGGCCCGACGGTAGAGCGCGCGGGCGATGCCGATGCGCTGGCGCTGTCCGCCCGAAAGGCGGCAGCCGCATTCGCCGACATGGGTGTCCATGCCTTTGGAAAGTCCCGCGACGAACTCTCCGAGCCGGGCGGCTTCCAGCGCTTCGGCTACGCGGCCGCGGTCGATTTCGTCGTCGGGAACGCCCAGCGCGACGTTGGCCGCGAAGCTTCCGTCGGCGATGAAAAGGTTTTGCGAGACGTAGCCGATGCGGTTTTGCCATGCGCGGCGGTTGGCGGCGGTGAGGGGCGTGCCGTCGATCGTTATTTCGCCCCCGGTCGGTTCGTAAAGTCCCAGCAGCAGGTTGAAAAGCGTCGTTTTCCCTGCGCCCGATGCGCCGCGGATGCCGATGCGTTCACCCTTGCGGATCGAGAGCGTAAGGCCGCGGAAAAGCTCGTGCCCGTCGTCCGCGAAGCGGAAGCCGAGGTTGCGGACGGCGATTTCATGTTCGAAAGACAGTATTTCGGACGCGCATGCTCCGGATGTGCCGCCGGCCGAAACGGATTTCGTTGATTTTGCGGTGCAGGGCTGTTTGGCCGGGGCTGTTTGGCCGTAAGGAGCCGTTTGTCTGCCGGATGCGGTTCGTTTGTCCGGAGCCGTTCGCCTGCCGCGGGCGGTCTCGCCGCTCTCCGCCGCGGAGTATTCCGACGGCGGGATAGCGGCGGCATCAGTATGGAGGCCTTTCCCGGCTCTCTCGGCGGCTCCGGAGAGCGTGTCCGGCGATGCGGAGGAAGGTTCGTCCCCGGCCGTTGCGTCGCGCAGGACGGCGATCGTGTAGCGGTTGTACTTGATCGAGGTCCAGCCCGCCATGATGCTGCGCACCGAAGGCATCAGGCGCAGCGCGGCTACGGCGAAGACGCCGAAAAGCAGCTGTGCGCGTCCTTCTTCCGCGCCCAGACTCAGCGCGACCAGCAGGGCCATGCCCAGCGCCAGCCCGATTTCGGTAAAGGCCTGCGGAAGCATGCCGATCGCCGTTTCGCGCAGGCGCGTGCGAATCACCTGATCCATCGCCCGGTCGAACGAACGGAGCATCATCGGGAAGGCGTTGTTGATCTCGATGTCGGCATAGCCGCGGAAGGTTTCGGCCACGAGCCGCGCCTTTTCGCGCTGGGCCTTGTTTTCCAGCTCGCCGTAGCGGTTGATGCGGTTGCGCACCAAGCCGTAATAGATCCAGACCGAGGGCAGGAAGACAGCGACGGCCAGTGCCGCCGCAACGGGCGCGTACCAGAGCAGCGCCCCGAAAAGCAGCGCCAGCAGCAGCGCTTCGGCGGCGATGGCGGCGGCGGGTTTCAGCACGCCGGCCGTGAAGGCCAGACAGACGACATTGACGTTGCGGGCCAGCACGGCCGAGTTCGACGACTTGACGAACGGCAGTCCCCGGTCGTGGTAGGTGACGTAGAGCCGCCGCGAAAGGGTGCGGTAGAGGTCGTAGATGTAGTTGCGCTCGATGCGCGCCAGCCAGAGATTTGTCAGGCATTTGAGGACGATAACGGCCACCACGGCGGCGCAGACCGTCAGCGCGAAACTGCGCGGCGACGTGAAGCCCAGCGCCGTGTAGATGCGGGCCAGCTGACCGCCGCCGTCGAGACTCCGGGCGTCGAGCGCCAGCGCCAGCACGGGCAGCAGCACGGCCAGTCCAAGGAAGTTCAGCCCTGCGCGCAGCAGCAGCGTGCAGGCCACGCCGAAGCCCCTGCGGCGGAATTTGTGCGGTATGATGCCGATGATTTCGTTCATGTCATTCCTCCACCTTTTCGATTCTTCCCAGTTTCACGTACCACAAATACCCCTCGGTTTCGGTGTAGCCCATCTGCCGCAGCAGGGCGAGGTATTCGCGCACCTGACGGCGGTAGCGTTCGGGTTCGCGGCCGCCGAACTTGTAGTCCACGACCACGGCCCGCGTGCCGCGGATCATCACGCGGTCGGGACGCCGCGCGGAGGAGCCGCCGGGAATGATGATTTCGTTTTCGTTGCGCACGCGCTCCCAGTCCCCGGCGAACCACTCGCGGGCCGCGGGGTGTTCCAGCGCGCGGGCGATCATCCGCCGCAGGGCGGCGGCTTCGGCGGCGGAAAGCGTGCCGTCGGCCTGCATCCGCTCCACGGCGAGGCGTATCTGCTCCTCGTCGTCGGCGTTTTCGAAGGCCTTGTGCATCAGGATGCCGAAATTGCGGGGCGAGAGTTCCACCTCTTCCTCCTGCTCGAAATAACGCTGCGAGGGGAGCCGCAGGCGCAGGTCGGCGCGCGCCGTGGGGTAGTTTTCCAGCACGACGTGCTCGGCGCCGGACGTTTTGCCGCCGTCGGCGACCGGGCCGCGGAACTGGCCGAATTCGAACCGCTCGCCCGTTTCGGTGACGGTGTAACGCCCTTCGGCACTGCCCGCGAGGACTTTGTCGCCGTCGGTGAGGATGCTTTGGAGGAGCAGTCCGCCGACGGTTTTGCCGCCTTTCTGCGGGATGAAGACATGCAGCGATTCGGCGGCGCGCGTCAGCGCCACGTACAGCAGATTGACGTTGTCGACGTGCGAGTAGACCAGTTCCCGGTAGTACTCCGCCGAGAATCCCGATTCGGCCATCGACTTCTTGTATTTCACCGGAAAGCGTCCCACGGCTTCGGCGTCGCCGTGCGCCTCGGCCCAGACGATGTTGGTCACGTTGCCGCCCGACTTGGGGTCCAGCTGCCACGAGCAGTAGGGGATCAGCACCACGCGCTTTTCGAGTCCCTTGGCCTTGTGTATCGTGGTGATCTCGACGGTCGTTTCGCTCTCCTCGACGCTCAGCGAACGGTTCTGCCCCTGCTGCTCCCACCAGTCGAGGAACAGCGCGATGTCGGCGATCTTGCTGGAACAGAAGCCGATGATCTGTTCGTGGATCGCCTGCAGGTAGGCCGTCTGCTGTTTGTCGTCCTGCAGACCGTGCCGCATGACGATGCGTTCGAACGCCTCTTCGGGCGACAGCAGGCGGATCGAGCGGAAGAACGTCCGTTCGTCGTCGGACAGCGGGCGGTCGAAGCCGCGGCCGAGGTAGTGGTTGTAGACGGCGCGGCTCAGCGAGTCGTCGGGGTTGAGCGACAGCCGCAGGGACGCGGCGATGAACGAACTGACGGGGGCGTTGCCCACGATCAGCGCCTCCTGCGTCATCACGTCGAAACGGTAGCGGGGATCGGTGTTGCAGCGTTTGAAGTCGAGCAGCTCGGCGGCGACCTTGGCGCCGTCGGTGGCCCCGCGTACCAGTATCATGATGTCGCGCGGCCGGAATCCTTTGTCCAGCACCTCGCAGATGCGCTCCACGACGGGCGGCTGCTCGGCGAAGGTCGAGACCGAGACGTAGCCCGGCCGGTCGCTCCGGCGGCGGGGTGTCTGCGCGTGTCCGCGGTAGGCGTCGCGCAGGGTGTCGTGCAGTGCGGCCGCCGCCGCGGGGGCGATGCCGCCCTTTGCGGCCGCTTCGTCGAGCGTCTCGTTCAGCGCCCGGTTGTCGGTCTCGACCACGCGGCCGATGATCTCGTTGTTGAATTCCACCACGGCGGGCAGGCTGCGGTAATTCTCCCTGAGTATCTCCACCTCGGTGCTGGCCGGGTCGAGCTGCGCCTGCGCCTGCGAGTGGAGGATTTTCCAGTCGCCGCCCCGCCAGCGGTAGATCGACTGCTTGATGTCGCCCACGATCAGCACCGAGGTCGCCTCGCTCTGCGACATGGCGTTTTGCAGCAGGGGCAGGAAGTTCTCCCACTCCTTGACGGAGGTGTCCTGAAACTCGTCGATCATGAAGTGTTCGAAGCGGTTGCCGACCTTCTCGTAGATGAACGGCGCGTCGTTGTGGCCGATGAATTCCGAGAGGATGTATTTGGTCTCCGAGAGGAGCATCATGTTCTGCTCGTCGCACAACTGCTGCACCTTGGCGTAGAGGTCCGACAGCAGCGCGAAGCTGCGGTAGTTCTCGCGCAGCAGGTCGCAGGTGTTCCACGAGCGGACGTTGGCGTCGTACAGATCGCACATTTCGCGCAGCAGGGGTTGCAGCCGGGCGGCGAGCGGCGCGGCGGGCGATCCCTTGGGCGCCCAGCCTTCGGTCGTCAGGCTCATTTTGCCGACCGTGGCGGTGTAGGGTTTCAGCTCTCCGGCCGCGACCGTGAGGAAATAGTGGGCGAAACTGCGGCTTTTGCCCGTGAAGTCCGCCGGGCCGACGCCCGCATCGGCCATGATCCGTACGGCCTCGGCCGCACGCTCCCGCATCTGCTGCTTGGTCGCCGCGGCGCGCGCCGTCGCTTCGCCGACGATGCGGCCCAGCTCCTCGCGCGAGCGGGCGAGGGATAGAGCCTCCTTGTTCTTCTCCTTGAACAGTTCGCCGCCGAGCGTCAGGATGCCGTCGCGGACGTCCCACTTCTTGCCCTCGTCGATGCGCTCCTGCACGAAGTCCGTGAGCCAGCGCTGCAGGTCGCGGTCGGTGGTTATCTGCTCGATGAGCGTGTCGGCGCTCTTGGTCAGCACCGAGGCGGTCTCGATCTCGACGTTGTAATTGAGGTCGATGCCCAGCTCCTTGATGAAGGCGCGCAGGATGCGCTGGAAAAAGGTGTCGATGGTCAGCACCGTGAAGCGCGAGTAGTCGTGCAGGATTTTCGAACGCACCTCCGCGGCCCGCCTGCGCACCGTGGCGGCGTCCATGTCCAGTTCGCGGCAGAGGTTTTCGAGGTAGGAGCTTTCGCCGCCCGAAGCCAGCAGGTGTATCTCCTTGAGGATGCGATACTTCATCTCCTCGGTGGCCTTGTTGGTGAAGGTCACGGCGAGGATGTGGCGGTAGATGGAGGGCTGTTCGACCACGTCGCGCACGTATTTGTATGCCAACTGGTAGGTCTTGCCCGATCCGGCGCTCGCGTTCAGAATTTTCGCTCTCACTGTCCGAAATGTCGTTTTAGGTAGTAAAAGTACAAAACAAATCCCGAACGGCAAACCGAGGTTTGCAATAATTTCGTAAATTAGCGACGTATTAAAAACGAAAAGTATGAAGAAGATGATTCTGAGCGCGGTGATGCTGGTTTTTGCCGCATCGGGTTATGCGCAGGAAACGGGCGCTGCGGGCGCCGGAGAGCGCAACGAGTGGCTGCCCACCTTCGAGGCGGTTGCGGTCGATGCCGATCTGGACGTCAAATTCGTCCGGGTTCCCGACACCGAGGCCCCGAAAATCGTATACGACACCAAAGGCTCTTACACCACCAAGTTCCGCGCCGAGGTCAAGGACAAGACCCTGCGCATCAGCGAGAAGCCCGATTCGCGCCGTCCCGAACGCACCGAGGTGACGGTCTATTACAACGCGCTGCGGGCCGTTTCGCTGTCGGGCGCGGCCGCGACGTTCGTGGGGACGCTCGACGCCGCGGTGCTCGACGTGACGGTCAACCGCAAGGCTTCGCTGACGGCGAAGCTGGACGTCAAGGACCTCAAGATGGAGCAGACGGGATACAGCACGGCGAACCTTTCGGGTTCGGTGCGTTACCTGACGTTGTATGTATCGACGGGCAAGGTGGCCGCATCCGATCTGGAGGTGATGTCGGCCGAGGTCAATGCCCAGAGCAAGGCCGAGGTGTCGTTGTGGATCACCGACCGTTTCGTGGGCAAGACGACGACCAATGCGCGGATCAGCTACAAGGGCGATCCTAAGATCGTACGCGGCGGCGCGAAGTTCATGGGCGGCGAAATCAACCGCGTGGAGTAGCGGATGAAGGGTTTTCGCATATCGGCCCGCCGGAGCGCTCCTGCGGCGGGGCCTGCCGGCTTCTCCGGGCGGGGTGGAACGGGTATTCCTGCGGCGGACGGCGGAGCTGTCTGGCTTTGCCGGTGTAACCGGCGCACCTGCCGGGATACGGAGACGATTCGGCGGGGGCCGGTGGGGATGCCATTGTTTTACGGGACTGAAAACACTGTAGGGCGGCTATGAAAGGATTTCTGGAAGAGGTCGCCGGGGACCTGTATGCCCGATACGGCGAGGGACTGTCCGAGAGGGCCGTGCTCTTTCCGTCGCGGCGTGCGCGGCTGTTTTTCGTCGATGCCCTGACGCGCATCGCCGGGCGGCCCATGTGGCAGCCCGAATGGGTGACCGTCGACGACCTGATGAGCGAAATATCGGGCCTGCATGCGGGCGACCGCGTGCGGCTCATCACCGAACTCTATAAGGTCTATTCGGAATTCCACACCGAGCCGTTCGACAAGTTCTATTTCTGGGGCGACATGCTCCTCACGGACTTCGACACGATCGACAAGTACCGGATCGACGCGCAGATGCTCTTCCGCAACATCTCCGAAATCAAGGAGATCGAAGCCGACATCTCCTACCTGACGCCCGCCCAGCTGCAGATTCTGTCGTTCTGGTCTTCGCTGGGCGAGGAGGCCGATCTTTCGGAGGAGAAACGCCGCTTTCTGGCGATCTGGAAGACGCTCGGCCCCGTTTACCGCAAATTCCGCCGGCGGCTCGTGTCGCTCGGCATCGCCTACAACGGCATGGTCCAGCGGGCCGCCGCCGACCGCATCGCCGAAGGCGCGTTCGCCTTTCCCGAACCGCGGAGGTATGTAGTGGCGGGATTCAACGCCCTGTCGGAGTGCGAAAAGCAGCTCTTCAAATTCCTTGCTGTTGCCGCCGAAACCGATTTCTACTGGGATTACGACGCTTATTATAAGGACAACCCCGAACAGGAGGCCGGGATGTTCGTGCGCTCGAACGTCGCGCTGTTTCCGCCCCGGACCGAATTCGCGCACGACAACATGCGGGGCGAAAAGGAGGTCGTCTCCGTGGCCGCCGTGTCGAACGCCGTGCAGTGCAAATACGCCGCGGCGATTCTCGCGGACCTCGCACGCCGCCGCGCGCAGGAGGACCCCGAAGTCGCCGCCGGGCTGAAGCCCGCCTTGGGCAAGGAGACCGCCGTGGTGCTGACCGACGAAAACCTGCTGCTGCCGCTGTTGTACGCCCTGCCCGCCGATATAGGCCGTGTGAATGTCACGATGGGTTTTCCCCTGCGGCAGAGCCTTGCCTATACCTTCGTCGAACGCCTTGTGGAGCTGCAGAACCACCGCCGCAAAAAGGGCGGCGGCTGGACCTTCTACCATGCCGACGTGGCGGGTATTCTGGCGCATCCCTATGTCGCCGAGTGCGACGCCGCGCTGACCCGCACGATGCACGAGGAGATCGTCCGCGACCGGCGGATTTCGGTCGATGCCGCATGGCTGGGCCGCAACGAACTGCTGAAACGGATCTTTTCGCCCGCGGCGGAGTGGCGCGAGCTGTCCGATTACCTGCTGGGCGTGATCGCCGCCGTGGCGCGCCAGCCCTACGAGGGCGACGACGCCAGACAGCGGGTCGAATTTCTGGCCGTCATCGCCGAGCAGGTGACCAAACTGCGCAACTCGCTCGACGAATGCGACATCGAGCTTGCGACCGAGGTGTATACCTCGCTGCTGCGCCGCCATTTGCAGACGCTGCGCATCCCCTTCGAGGGCGAACCGCTGGAGGGGATTCAGATCATGGGTATTCTGGAGACCCGCAATGTCGATTTCGAGAACGTCATCCTTCTCTCGATGAACGACGACAATTTTCCGGGCAACCACGTCGCGCAGTCGTCGTTCATTCCCTACAACCTGCGTGCGGCCTACGAACTGCCCACGCCGGAACACCACGAAGGGGTCTATGCCTACTATTTCTACCGCCTGATCCAGCGCGCGAAGAGCGTGCATATGCTCTACTGTTCGCATGCCGACGACAAATCGACGGGCGAGCCGAGCCGCTATATCTACCAGCTGGATTACGAGAGCGGCTTCGACGTGCGCAAGATCGAGGTGGGGGTGGACGTGAACCTCGCCGAGACGGCTCCGATCGAGGTGGCGAAGGACGGGGAGGTGATGCGGCGGCTGGAACGCTTCGTCGATGCCGAAAGTCCCGCCGCGCTTTCGCCGACGGCGTTTTTCCGCTACGTGGCCTGCCCGCTGCGCTTCTATTTCCACTCCGTGGCCCGGCTCGAAGCCGACGACGAGATTTCGGAGGAGGTCGATGCGCCGATGTTCGGCACGATCCTTCACGCCGCCGTGCAGACGCTCTACGCCCGGATCGTGGGCGAGGAGCATCCCGGCCAGACCCTGCGGGCGATGATCCGTTCGGGCGAGGTCGCCGCGGCGGTCGAGCGGGCGATCAACGAAAATTATTTGCAGGACGAACGCGCTTCGGCCGAAGATTATACGGGCAACCTGCTGCTGGTGAAGGATATCGTCACGCGCTACCTGCGTGGCGGGGTGATGCCTTACGATGCGGCGCACGATGCGTTCGCCGTGTCGGGACTGGAGGAGCGGGTGGCTTATTCCTTCCCGTTCCGCGCCGGGGAGCGCGAGCTGGAGATGAAGTTCGGGGGCATCGCCGACCGTATCGACATGCTCGGCGACGGCGCGCTGCGGGTCGTGGACTACAAGACCGGGGCGCCGCATCTGGAGTTCGACGGCGTGGAGAGCCTTTTCACCGGAACCGGCAAACAGCGGCTGTCCAATATCCTGCAGACGCTGCTCTATTCGATGATCCTGCACCATACACGGGGCTGCGACGCCGAACCCGCGCTCTACTACGTCCGCAGCATGAACCGCCCTGACTATTCGCCGCAGCTGGACGACAAGCAGCTGGGCGTCAGGGGGGCGCGCTATACGCTTTACCGCGAACGTTTCGAGGAGCTGCTGCGCGCGCAGCTGGCCGAAATGTACGACCCTGCGGTGCCGTTCCGCCAGTGCGAGGACGCCGATACGTGCAAGTTCTGCGATTTCCGGATAATCTGCAAACGGGGCTGAGACGGCTCAGAGTTTCACCCTGAAATACGACGCTCCGCTGCGGCGGGCCGCTTCGAGACCGATCTCGGAATCCTCGAAAATCAGGGTTTCGCGCGGCGTGCAGCCCTCGCGGCGCATGGCTTCCAGAAAACAGTCCGGGGCGGGTTTGCTGCGCGCGACGTCGGCGCCCGAAAGAATCCCGTCCACCGCGTTTTCCTCCGGCAGTCTCTCTCCTTTGCGTGACGTGTCTTCGTCCGGCGTTTCGAGACGCCGGACGGCTTGCGGTCCGGCGATTCCCAGATGCCGCATGGCGTTGTCGATATTGGCACGGCTGCCCGTCGAGACGATCCACACGCGGCCGCCCTGCGCACGGAACTGCCGGCAAAAATCCCATAACGGCCTATTGAGCCGCACGGTGTCGAAAAACGTGGGGTAGAGCGCGATCTTGCGCAGCCGCAGCCGTTCGCGTTCGGCCGGGTCGGCGATGCCGATCCGGGTCAGGAACTCGTCGCACCGCATGCCGAAATAGCGGGCCGCATACTCCTCTTCGGTGAGCGTATAACCCGCTTCGCGCAGCGTGGCGACATAGGCGAGCGTGTTGGCACGCCGGGTGTCGGCCAGCGTGCCGTCGAAATCCAGAAGGATCAGTTTTATTTCGGAGCCGGGGTGTGTCATGTCGTGGCGGAAAATAGGGAACGCCGCAGAAGGCGCGGTTTTTTGAGTTTCGGTGCAGGCTGTCAATCGAACGACTGCATGCCCGACTGGGCGATGCGCATCAGACGCTGGTATTCGGTGGGCGAAAGCTCCATGAAAAAGTAGTGGATCGGGTCCACGCGCATGCCGTTGTAGCGGACTTCGTAATGGAGGTGGGGCGCCAGCGAAAGGCCCGTGTCGCCCGAAAGGGCGATGATGTCGCCGCGGCGCACCTGCTGGCCCTTGCGGACGTTGATCTTCGAGAGGTGGTTGTACGAAGTCTCGTAGCCGTTGCCGTGGTCGATGACGACGGTCTGTCCCGACGTCGAGTTGCGCTGGGCCACCTCGCGCACCGTTCCGTCGGCCGTGGCGAAGACGCGCGACCCTTCGGGAATGGTGTAGTCCACGCCCTGATGCGATTGCAGCGTCTTGTAGAAGGGGTGGATGCGCATGCCGTACGAAGCCGTGAGCAGCGTCAGCTGCTTGTTGATCACGGGCTGGATCGACGGGATGTTGTCGCACCGGCTGCCGGCCGAGTCGATGCGCGCCTGCAGGTCGAGGTAGGTGTCGTTCAGCTCGTCGAGCCGCGTCTCCATTTCGGCCACGCGCTCGCGCAGCTCGCGTTTGAGACGGCGCGACGAACGGTTGAAGATGTTTTCGTAGGTGGCGGCCTGCTTGCGCTCGTACTCCGAGTCGAAGTCGTAGGGGTCCGACTCGAAGAGGATGCGGAAGACGTTGCGGTCGCGCTCCGAGAGGTTGCGCATCACCGTCGTCAGCGTGTCGTATCGCTGGACGAGGGCCGTGTATTCGCGGCGCAGGCGGTCGGTCGAGTGCTTGAGCTCGTACTCGACGGGCGTGTCGAAGAACACCGAGAAACCGATGTAGTAGAGCACGGCGACGCCCGCCCATACGAAGAAATGGATCGTGGCGCGTATGATGTTCTGTTTGCGGCGCTTACGCTTGCGAAGCCGTATCAGGTCCTTTTTTCCGGCCATACGTTACATTTCGAAATTGGTTTCACGCATCCGCGCCATCAGGTCGTCGTATTCGGCGGCGGTCATGTCGCGGTTGAAATAGTTGACCGGATTCACGGGCGTACCCTTGTGAATCACTTCGTAGTGGAGGTGGGGCCCCGTCGAGCGGCCCGTGTTGCCCGTTTCGGCGATCACCTGACCGCGGGTCACGCGTTCGCCCGGCCTGACCAGCACCTTGCTCAGGTGGGCGTAGCGGGTCTTGTAGCCGAAACCGTGGTTTACGAGCACCTGATAGCCGTAGCCGCCGTTGTAGCCGCTGCCGACGGCCAGCTCCACCTCGCCGTCGCCGGTGGCGTATACCGGCGTACCCCGGTCGCAGCCGAAATCGACGCCCGTGTGGGCCTGCACGCGGTGGAGTACGGGGTGGTAGCGGCGCGGCGAAAATGCGCCGATGTGGTTGTTGTGCAGCGCCGAACGGTCGATGGGCCAGATGGCCGGAACCGCCGCCGACATCTTCTCCTTGTCCTGCGAGAAGGCCTGCAGTTCGTCGAACGACACCGATTCGAGGTAGAGCGTGCGGGCCAGCGCGTCGAGCTGCCGCCACGTGCCGACCGTCAGCGGTGCGTAGTCGTCGTCGAGCAGCGCGGCGTATTTGGTGTCGGGGTAGGGCTGCCAGACGCCTTCGATCGACATCGTGTCGGTCGAGAAGAGCGAACGGTAGACGTAGTTGTCGCGGTGGCGTATTTCGTCCACGTGGCGCTGCGCCGTGCGGATGCGGTCCTGCAGGATGCGGTATTTGATCACCAGATCGCGGTTCTCGCGGATGATGCGGTACATCTTCGGGGTGTAGAAGAAGTAGGAGAAGAGTACGTTGGCGATCGAGACGAGAATGAAGCCGATGAGTATCTTGCGGATCAGACGGTAGGTGCGCAGGCGGAACGGGGCGGTGACCACGTCACGCGTCAGTGTCTGCGCCTCGTGCGTCAGCGTGTGTGTATCCGATCTTTGCCCTTTTTGCCCCATCGTGGAAAAAACTCCTGTTAATAGGATGCAAATTTAACTTTAATTGTGTAATTTTGCAACCCGAAATCACAAACGAAAGAATCGGATAAAATCTTATATATGGAATCGAATAAAATTCGCCGCGCCTTTCTCGACTTCTTCGAGAGCAAGGGCCATGTGATCGTGCCTTCGGCGCCGATGGTCGTGAAGGGCGACCCCACGCTGATGTTCACCAATGCGGGCATGAACCAGTTCAAGGACATCTTTCTGGGCAACGCGCCCCGCAAATATCCGCGTGCGGCCGATACCCAGAAGTGCCTGCGCGTGTCGGGCAAGCACAACGACCTCGAAGAGGTGGGCCACGACACCTATCACCACACGATGTTCGAGATGCTGGGCAACTGGTCTTACGGCGACTACTTCAAGAAGGAGGCGATCGAGTGGGCGTGGGAGCTGCTGGGCGGCGTCTACAAACTGCCGGCCGACCGCATGTACGCCACGGTTTTCGAAGGCTCGGAGGAGGACGGCGTGCCCTTCGATCAGGAGGCTTACGACTACTGGAAGCAATTCCTGCCCGAAGACCACATCATCCGCGGCAACAAGCACGACAACTTCTGGGAGATGGGCGAGACGGGTCCCTGCGGTCCCTGTTCGGAGATTCATTTCGACCTGCGCGATGAGGCGGAGATCGCCGCCAAGCCGGGCCGCGAGATGGTCAATGCGGGCCATCCGCAGGTGATCGAGATCTGGAACCTCGTCTTCATGCAGTTCAACCGCAAGGCCAACGGCTCGCTGGAGCCGCTGCCGGCCCGCAATGTCGATACGGGCATGGGCTTCGAGCGTCTGTGCATGATTCTGCAGGGCAAGAAGTCCAATTACGACACCGACGTTTTCCAGCCTACGATCCAGCGCATTTCGCAGCTGTCGGGCAAGGCTTACGGCGCCGACGCCAAGTGCGACGTGGCGATGCGCGTCATCGCCGACCACCTGCGCGCCATCGCCTTTTCGATCGCCGACGGCCAGCTGCCGTCGAACGTCAAGGCCGGTTACGTCATCCGCCGCATCCTGCGCCGCGCCGTGCGTTACGGCTATACCTACCTCGGCTTTACGGAGCCGACGATCTGCAAGCTCGTTCCCGGACTGGTGGAGCAGATGGGGGAGCAGTTCCCCGAACTGAAGGCCCAGCAGTCGCTGATCGAAAAGGTGATCGAGGAGGAGGAGGCTTCGTTCCTGCGTACGCTGGCCACGGGCATCAACCTGCTGGACGGCGTGATCGAAAAGACCAAGGGCGAGGGCCGGGAGCTGATTTCGGGCAAGGACGCCTTCGAACTCTACGATACGTTCGGCTTCCCGATCGACCTGACGGAGCTGATCGCCCGCGAGCAGGGCGTCGGCGTGGACCTCGCGGCCTTCGAAACCGAACTGCAGGCCCAGAAGGAGCGTTCGCGCAACGCTGCGGCCGTCGATACCGACGACTGGGTGGAGTTGTTCCCCATCAGGGAGAGCCTCTTCACGGGGTACGATACGCTGACCGAGCAGGTCCGGATCGCCCGCTACCGCCGCGTGACCTCCAAAGGCAAGACCTCTTACCAGCTGGTCTTCGACCGCACGCCGTTCTACGGCAATTCGGGCGGTCAGATCGGCGACATCGGCTATATCGAGAACGCCGACGAGCGCATCGCGGTCGTGGCCACCGAGAAGGAAAACGGACTGATTATCCATATCGTCAGGGAGCTGCCCGAAAATCCCGCGGCCGGGTTCACGGCCGTCGTGGACGCCGCGAAGCGTCAGTCCGCGGCCAACAACCATACGGCCACGCACCTCATGCACGAGGCGCTGCGCAAGGTCCTCGGACAGCATGTCGAGCAGAAAGGTTCGATGGTGACGCCCGAAATCCTGCGTTTCGACTTCTCTCATTTCCAGAAAATGACCCCGCAGGAGCTGCGCGAGGTCGAGATGCTTGTAAACCGCGCCGTGCGGGCCAACTATCCGCTCGAAGAGAACCGCGAAGCCACCAAGGAGGAGGCTGAGAAATGCGGTGCGATGATGCTCTTCGGCGAGAAGTACGGCGACAAGGTGCGCATGGTCCGCTTCGGCTCGTCGGTCGAGTTGTGCGGCGGTACGCATACCAGCGCCACGGGCAACATCGGCTTCTTCAAGATCCTGAACGAAAGCGCCATTTCGGCCGGCGTGCGCCGTATCGAGGCCGTGACGGGCGAGCGCGCCGAGCAGATCATCTATGCCGCCGAGGATACGATGCGCGACATCAGCGACTATCTGCATAACCCGCAGGTGCTGCAGGCCGTCAAGAAGATGTTCGAAAGCAACGAAGCGCTGTCGAAGGAGGTCGAGACCATGCGCCGCGAGCAGGTTGCGCAGTGGGCCGATAAGATCATCGCCTCGACGCCCGAACGCCGCGGCGTGCAGCTGATCGCCACGCAGACCGACCGTACGCCCGAATTCGTCAAGGATCTGGCCTATTGTCTGCGTGCGCGTGCTCCGAAACTGGTGCTCGTGCAGGGTTCGGTCAACGACGGCAAGCCGATGCTGACGGTGATGCTCGGCGAAGAGATCACGGCGCAGGGCGTAAATGCCGGAGCCGTGGTGCGCGAAGCTGCGAAACTGATGCAGGGCGGCGGCGGCGGTCAGGCGTTCTTCGCCACGGCCGGCGGCAAGAACCCCGACGGGTTGCAGGCGGCCATCGACAAGGCCGTGGAGCTGATAATGGCGCAGCTGCATTAGGCCGTCCGATTCCGGCGGCGAACCGCCTTTTGGCAAGTTGCCGGCTGATGAATTTGCGGCGGGGCGGTTGTGATTTTCCGGCGATAATTTCCGGCGGCGAATTCCCGGTCGCAATGTCTGGCGGCGGTTCCGACACGGTTCCCGATCGCGCTGCGGCGGAAATTTGCCGGGTGGGGAATCGGCGGTGCGCAGGCCAAACGGTGCGACGGCATGGGCCGGAGCGAAACAGATGAGATAATTACTAAAAACAAACGATTATGAATAACAAGGTATTATTGATGATCCTCGACGGCTGGGGCAACGGCCATCACGACAAGGCCGATGTGATTTCGACCGTGCATCCCGAATATATCTCGGCCATGACGGAGAAATATCCCCACGCCCAGCTGCGCACCGACGGCGAGAACGTCGGCCTGCCCGAAGGACAGATGGGCAACTCGGAGGTCGGACACCTCAATATCGGCGCCGGCCGCGTGGTTTATCAGGATCTCGTGAAGATCAACCGCGCCTGCCGCGACAACTCGATCATGGAGAATCCTGAGGTGAAGGCAGCGTTCGAATACGCCAAAAAGAACGGTGTGAACATGCACTTCATGGGGCTGGTGTCGGACGGCGGCGTACACTCGTCGCTGGAGCACCTCTTCAAGTTGTGCGACATTTCGGCGGCCTACGGCCTCGACAATACCTACGTGCATTGCTTTATGGACGGCCGCGACACCGACCCGCGCAGCGGCAAGGGTTTCGTCGCCGACCTCGAAAAGCACCTCGCCGCCACGACGGGCAGGATCGCTACGGTGATCGGCCGTTATTACGCCATGGACCGCGACAAGCGCTGGGAGCGTGTGAAGATCGCATACGACGCGCTGGTCAACGGCATCGGCGAACGTTCGTCGGACATGGTCGAAGCCGTCCAGAAGTCCTATGACGAGGGCGTGACGGACGAGTTCATCAAGCCTTTCGTGCGCATCGACGAGAACGGACAGCCCGTCGGCATGATCCGCCCGAACGACGTGGTGATCTTTTTCAACTACCGCAACGACCGCGCCAAGGAGCTGACCGTCGTGCTGACGCAGGAGGACATGCCGGCCGAAGGGATGCACACCATGCCGCTCTACTACTGCTGCATGACGCCCTATGACGCCAAGTTCACGGGCCTGCACATCCTCTTCGACAAGGAGAATGTACCCAACACCATCGGCGAGTACGTCTCGAAGCTGGGCCTGCGGCAGCTGCGCATCGCCGAGACCGAGAAATACGCCCACGTCACGTTCTTCCTGAACGGCGGCCGCGAAGCGGAGTTCGAAGGCGAAGAGCGTATCCTCGTCGCGTCGCCCAAGGTCGCCACGTACGACCTCCAGCCCGAAATGAGCGCTCCGGAAGTGGCTGACAAGCTGGCCGCCGCGCTCGGTGAGCGGAAGTTCGACTTCATCTGCCTGAACTTCGCCAACGGCGACATGGTGGGCCATACGGGCGTTTACGAGGCCATCGTCAAAGCGGTGAAGGCCGTAGACGGATGCGTCGCCAAGGTCGTCGAAGCGGCCAAGGCCAACGGTTACGAGGTCGTGATGATCGCCGACCACGGCAATGCCGACAACGCCGTCAATGCCGACGGTACGCCCAATACGGCGCACTCGCTCAATCCGGTGCCCATCGTGGTCGTTTCGGACCGCGTGAAGTCGGTGCACGACGGCATCTTGGCCGACGTGGCTCCCACGGTGCTCCGCCTGATGGGCCTCGAACAGCCTGCCGAAATGACCGGCAAGGCGCTCGTGGAGCTGAAATAGCCCGCTTGCTGACACAAAAAATCCCGCACCGTAAAGTGCGGGATTTTTGTTTCGGGGCGGAATCCGGTTCCGGGTGCGGAACGGTTTCCGGCCGGATGCTTCGCGCTGCTCTTAGTCGAGCTCCTCCTTGAACTTCTCGATCCGGCCGGGTAGGAGACGCAGGGCGTGCGCCATCTGGTATTCGGTATTCGTCCGGTTGTTTGTGATGAATTCCATGGCGACCTTGAAGCAGTTGTCCTCTCCGTCTCGCTCCGCCGAACACTTGCAAACGAATTTGTCCCGGTTCTGATCGTTGGAAATCGCCAGCAGTTTGTCATAAGGGACGTCGGCAGTGAAATTCGCCGATACCTCCACGTAGGCGTAATCCATGTCCGCCACTTCTTTTATGATGGCGTAGTAGTTGATTCCCTGTACTTTGAACAGAATGTCCCTGTCTTCGTCGAACGTCGGGACATAGCCTTCGCGCTTCAGAAAAGCGAAGATATCCTCCCGGACGCTCTGCTGGGCGAAGAGCGCGGAAACCGTGCCGAAAATCAGGAGCAGGGTGAGCGTAAATTTCTTCATGCCGATTCTTTTTTTTGGGTTTTGCAATAGTCAAAGATAATGAATTCCTGCGCATGGTGGAGCGGAACCGGACGAAATTTGTGCGGGTGTGGGTTCCTCCGAACAACGTCTGCTGTTTCGGCAATCGTACCGCTTTCTGCAGAAGCTTCGCGCCGCGGACCTCCGGGGCTGCCTTGGGTGATGGCGCGGACCGGAAGTTTTTCGTCTGCGGCGATCGCTGCTGCGCATGACGGAGTCAGTAGAGTTCGATGAATTCGTACGTATTGCCTACGGCGGCGAGGTAGCGCAGGAACTCGCTGCGGGAGACGACCACCGTGGCGCGGTTGTCGTTGGGGTGGAACGAATAGGCCGGGAATCTCTCCAGATTCCGGTCCAGAAACAGGTGTACGTGGCGCTCCGGGTCGTTGATCAGCCCGAAGGGCGACACCGAGCCGGGACGCAGTCCGAGCCAGCGCTCCATGCGCTGTTCCGACGCGAACGAGAGCTTGCCCTGCCGCAGGCGGCGTTCGAGGTCGTGGATGGCGAGGTTCTGCTCGCAGTCGAACGCCACGAGGTAGTGGCGGTTGCCCTTGTGGTTGCGGAAAAAAAGGTTCTTGCAGTGCTTCGAGCCGTCGTCGCGCCAGTATCGGCGTGCGATTTCGATGGTCGGGGCTTCGGGGTGTTCGTACCACGTGTAGGCGATGCCGTGGCTGTCGAGCCAGTCGAAGACTTTTTGGCGTCGGTCGGTCGTGGGGACCGTGGCTGTTGAAGTGCCTGCTTCCGCAGTTGTTGTCGGTCCTGACGTTGTCCCCGATGTGCTCGCGGTCTTGCCGGATTCTCGCGCAATTGTATACGTTTCTGCCGATTCTCTCGTCTCCGCCGCATCCGATTCCGTTCTCCTCTGTGCTGTTGTTATTGTGGCCGGCTCCGTTGCCGGTTTCTGTGCCGGTGTTGCCGCATCCGATTCCGCGGCGGTTCCGGGGAGAGCCGTTTTCGTCTTTTCCGTCGTCATGGCATCAGTCGTTGCCATAAAATGTTTTGATATTCTCCTCGACGCATCCTACCAGCACGTCCACGGCTTCGCGGGGCGACCATGCGTTGTGGGGCGAGAGCAGCAGGCGGTCGGGTTCGCGGATGCCGAGCAGCGGACTGTCGGCGGCGAAGGGTTCGCGCGAGAAGACGTCGAGGGCCGCGCCGGCGATCGAACCCCGGTCGAGCGCTTCGGCCAGCGCCGCTTCATCGACGATGCCGCCGCGGGCGACGTTTATGAGGAGGGCCGAGCGTTTCATGACCGACAATTCCGGCGCGCCGATCAGTCCGCGGGTGCGGTCGTTCAGCGGGGCGTGGATCGAGACGATGTCGGAACGGCCCAGCAGTTCGGTGAGCGGAAGCGCGGGGTAAGGCTCTTCGCGCACGACGCCCGACGTCGAGGTGTAGCATACTTCGCAGCCGAATGCCGCCGCCAGCCGCGCCACCTCGCGGCCGATGGCGCCGAGTCCGACGATGCCCCATTTCGAGCCGTAGAGCTGGTGGGTGGGCAGTGCGAAATGGAACTGCTGTCCGGCGGCGGAGTAGGCGCCGCTCTTGACGTAACGGTCGTAATAGACGATGTTGCGACGCAGTGCGATGGCCGCTCCGAGGGTGGTTTCGGCCACGGAGTGCGTCGAGTAGCCTGCGGCGTTCTTTACCTCGATCCCCAGCTCGGCCGCGGCTTCGAGGTCGATGTTGTTGGTGCCGGTGGCGGCTACGCAGATCAGCCGCAGCCGGGGCAGGGACTGAAGCGTTTCGTGGCGCAGGACCACCTTGTTGGTGATTATCACGTCGGCTTCGCGGCAGCGGTCGGGAAGCTCTTCCGGCGTCGTGCGGGCGTAACCCTTGTATTCGCCCAAGGCTTGGAGCCGGCCGAGGTCGGCGCCTCCGAGTGTGTACTCGTCCAGAAATACGATGTTCGGTTTCATAAGGATATGCGGTTTTAGTTCATTTCTCCGATCAGGCCTCGGATTACGACCGACGCGCAGCCGATGCCGAACAGCGCGGGGATGTAGGATATGGTGCCGACGTTCGACTTCTTGTTCTGCTCCTCGCAGAGGATCAGCGCCCCTTCGCGCATCGGTTCGGGCGAGTAGACGGCCCTGAAACCGCTGCGGACGCCGATTTTGTGGAGCCGCTTGCGCAGCATGTGGGCCAGCGGACAGTGGTGGGTCTTGGAGATGTCGGCGATCTCCATCTTCGTCGGGTCGGTCTTGGCCCCTGCGCCCATCGAGCTGACCAGCGGCAGCGAACGGTCCAAAGCACCCTTTATCAGCGCCAGTTTGGGCGAGAGGGTGTCGATGGCGTCCACTGCGTAGTCGTATTTCGCGGCGTCGAGCAGCAGGTCGGTCTCCTCGTCCTTGATATAGCGGCTGACCACCGTGAGTTCTATCTCCGGGTTGATGTCGCGCAGGCGTTCGGCCAGAATCTCGGCTTTCTGGCGGCCGACGGTCGAGTGGAGGGCGACCAGCTGGCGGTTGATGTTGCTCGGCGCCACGGCGTCGGCATCGGCGATGGTCATGCGGCCCACGCCGGCCCGGACGATCATCTCGGCGGCATAGGCTCCCACGCCGCCCAGCCCGACGACCAGTACGTGGGCCTTTCGGAGCAGATCGAGTTTCTCTTTGCCGAGCAGCAGCTCGGTGCGTTCAAGCCAATTATCCGTATTCATTTTCAATTGCTGTGTTCGTTTTATCGGGCCGGGAGCGGCGGCGTTCCGGCCGCCTTGTCCTGCCCTTGCGGCCCGGTCGTAAATATCCGTCCGTAGTTTTCCAGCGTCGCCCGTTGCAGTTCCTCCGGCGTGACGCCTTTTACTTTCGCGGCGCGCGCGTAGATCTCTTCGATCGGGACATCGCTGTCGTCGGTTTCGAGAAAAAGCTGCGAGAGGGGTATTTCGCGCAGGGATTCCAGCGTTTTGGGCGATGCGAAGGCGCGCAGGCCGAACGAGAGGTAATAGCCTTTTAAGACGGCCCGGCGGGCCTGTTCGGGCGATCCGATGAAGCCGTGAAAAATCACTGCGCGGGGCCGGCAGGCGTCCAGTTCGCGCATGACCGGCTCGAAAGCCCTGACGCAGTGCAGAACCACGGGCAGCCGCCGTTCGCGCGCCAGCGCGAGCTGCGCCCTGAACGCCGCCAGCTGTACCGCACGGTCGGCGCCGCGTACGAAATCGAGTCCCGTTTCGCCGACGGCCTGCACCTCGCCGAGCAACGGCGCGATCGTGCTAACGTCTTCTTTGTCAGCATTCCACGGATGAATTCCGGCTGTCCGCAGTTCGATGCCGCGGCCGGTCGGGCGGTGGGTGTGTATGTTGACGAATCGATCGGTCATCGCGACAAATGTACGAATTTTAAGTAAATTAAAAAATAATAGATATTGCATACCGGATTCTCGGAAAAAATTCGTATTTTCGCCCGCGAATTATGGCTGTTAGCACACTAACAACGCACGACGAACCCAAAATATATCCAAACATAACAATCAAAATCTTTAACCATGTCGAAAATCATTACACTACGCAAGGGTCTCGACATCAATCTCCGGGGAAAGGCTCAGGAGTCTCTGGCCGACGCGCCGCTGGCTTCGGAGTATGCCCTCTCGCCTCTCGATTTCGAGGGCGTGACTCCCAAGTTGCTGGTTAAGGTGGGCGATGAGGTGAAAGCCGGTACGCCGCTGTTCTTCAACAAGTACAGCGAGCGCATCCTCTTCACGTCGCCCGTCAGCGGTACGGTTGCGGCCGTCAACCGCGGCGAGAAGCGCAAGATTCTCTCCGTGACCGTGACGCCCGCCTCCGTACAGAGCTACGAGGAGTTCGCGAAGCCCGATCTGCAGAAGGCTTCCCGCGAGGAGATTGTCGAGCTGCTGCTCAAGTCGGGTCTCTGGCCCATGATCGTGCAGCGACCCTACGGCGTTATCGCCGACCCGAACGACACGCCGAAAGCGGTCTTCATCTCCGCCTTCGATTCCGCGCCGCTGGCTCCGGACTACAACTACGTCCTGCGCGCCGAGCAGAAGAACCTCCAGACCGGTATCGACGTAATGCGCAAACTCACTTCGGGCAAGGTGCATCTTTCGGTGCGCGCCAAGGCCGAGGGGCAGATGACTGCGCTCAAGGGCGCCGAGACGCATGCCTTCGCGGGCAAGCACCCCGTCGGCAACGTCGGCGTGCAGATCCACCACATCGACCCCGTGAACAAGGGCGAAGTCGTGTGGACGGTCAACATTCAGGATCTGGCGATCATCGGCCGTCTGTTCAACGAGGGCCGCGTCGATATGACGAAGATCATCGCCGTGGCCGGCTCGGAGATCGAAAAGCCGCAGTACTGCCGCATCATCGCGGGCGCCAAGGTCGATTCGATCCTCAAGGGCAACGTGAAGCCTCAGAAGGAGGGCGACCATGTGCGCATCATTTCGGGCAACGTGCTCACGGGTACGAAAACCGCGGCCGACGGCTTCATCGGTTTCTATGCCAACCAGCTGACGGTGATTCCCGAAGGCGACAAGTTCGAGCTGCTGGGCTGGGCGATGCCCCGTTTCAACAAATTCTCCGTATCGCGCGCCTACTTCTCGTGGCTCTGCCCCAAGAAGGAGTACAATCTCGATACCAACATGAACGGCGGCGAGCGTCCGTTCGTGGTGACGGGCCTTTACGAGCGGTATCTGCCGATGGACATCTACCCGATGTACCTGCTCAAGGCGTGTCTCGCCGGCGACATCGACAAGATGGAAAACCTCGGCATCTACGAAGTGGTCGAAGAGGATTTCGCGCTTTGCGAGTTCGTCGATCCCTCGAAGATCGAGATTCAGCAGATCATCCGCGACGGTATTAACTTAATGATTAAGGAGGCTTAACGATGAGCGCATTACGCAATTTAGTAGACAAGCTCAAGCCCACGTTCACCAAGGGTGGCAAGCTGGGCTTCTTGGAATCGACGTTCGATGCGTTCGAAACGTTCCTGTTCGTACCCGACACGACGACTTCCAAAGGCGCGCATATCCGCGACTGCAACGACATGAAGCGTACGATGATCATGGTGGTCGTCGCCCTGATGCCGGCGCTTCTGTTCGGTTTCTATAACACGGGTTACATGCACTTCCTCTCGCAGGGCGTGCAGCCCGAATTCTGGGCTTCGCTCTGGTTCGGATTCCTCAAGGTGCTCCCCCTGATCGTCGTTTCGTACGTCGTGGGTCTGGGCATCGAGTTCGCATTCGCCCAGTTCCGCGGCCACGAGGTCAACGAGGGCTTCTTGGTGTCGGGTCTGCTGATCCCGATGATCATGCCGGTGGACATTCCGCTCTGGATGGTGGCTCTCTCGACCGCCTTCGCCGTCGTCTTCGGCAAGGAGGTGTTCGGCGGTACGGGCATGAACGTCTTCAATCCCGCGCTGCTGGCGCGCGCCTTCGCCTTCTTCGCCTATACGCCCTCGATGTCGGGCGCGACGGTGTGGATCGCGGGCATGACCTCCGGCGAGGGCGTGGTGGACGGCTTCTCCGGCGCAACGGCGCTCGAAAACCTGAGCACCACGGGCCGGATGGGCTATTCGGCCATGGACGCCTTCCTCGGTTTCATTCCGGGCTGCGTGGGCGAGACTTCGACGCTGGCGATCCTGATCGGCGCGGCGATCCTGCTCTTCACGGGCGTCGCTTCGTGGCGCACGATGGTCTCGGTATTCGTCGGCGGTCTGGCGATGGGCTATCTCTTCCAAGCGCTCGGCGTGACGACCTATCCGGCATGGTGGCACCTGATCGTCGGCGGTTTCGCTTTCGGTGCGGTCTTCATGGCCACCGATCCCGTCACCTCGGCGCAGACCGATAAGGGCAAATACATCGTGGGTCTGATGACCGGTGCGCTGGCCGTGCTGATCCGCGTGGTCAATCCGGCCTATCCCGAAGGCATGATGCTATCGATCCTCTTCATGAATGCGCTGGCTCCGCTGGTGGACTACTATGTGGTCGAGGCGAACATCTCGCGCAGAAAGAAACGTGTTAAACTGGCAAAATAGGGGAGAATATGGCAACGAAAAAATTCAAATGCACCGTTTGCGGCTACATTCACGAAGGAGACGCCGCACCCGAAAAATGCCCGGTCTGCATGGCCCCCGCCTCGGCGTTCGTCGAACTGAAGGACGAGAAGAAAAAGGGGCTGTTCAGCGACAAGAACGGCAACGCATATATTATAATGTACTCGACGGTGATGGTGGTCATCGTAGCGACGCTGCTGGCCGTGGCCGCACTTTCGCTCCAGTCGCGCCAGTACGCCAACGAGCTGAACGAGAAGAAGCAGTCGATCCTTTCGTCGCTCTCGGCGCAGGGTGAGAATTACGACGCCTTCATCAAGGGCTACGTGCTCGACGCCGACGGCAACGAGCTCGAAGGCGAGGATGTCTTCGAGCTGCTGAAGGACCTTCAGGGCGCTTTCGACGACGGCAAGTTCCCCGTATTCGAAGCCGCCGACGGCCGCGTGGTGATTCCCGTGACCGGCATGGGCCTCTGGGGACCCGTCTGGGGCTATATCGCCCTCGAAAAGGATATGGACACCGTGGCCGGTATCATCATGGCCCACAAGGGCGAGACCCCCGGTCTGGGCGCCGAGATCGCAACGCCGAAATATCAGGCGCAGTTCGTCGGCAAGAAGATCTTCAAAGGCGACGAGTTCGTCTCCGTGAAACTGCGCAAGGGCGGCGCTCAGGACCCCGAACATGAGGTCGATGCCATTTCCGGCGGTACGAAGACCTCGGACGGCGTGACGGCGATGCTCTACAACAGCATGGAACACTACCTGCCGCTGCTCGAAGCCAAGCGCAAGGCCGCGGTCGAGCAGGTCGTATTTGCTCCCGTGCGGGATGAGTCTAACGAAGAAAATGTAGAAAACAATGAGTAAGAACGAAAAAGAGCCTTTGTTTTCGGCTAAGAACATGAAGTTCCTGACGGGGCCGTTCTCCGCGAACAACCCGGTCATCGTGCAGATTCTGGGTATCTGCTCGGCGCTGGCCGTCACCGTACAGCTCAAACCCGCCATCGTCATGGCCTTGTCCGTGACGGTCGTGACGGGATTCTCGAATCTGGTGATGTCGCTGCTGCGCAACGGCGTGCCCTCGCGCATCCGCATCATCGTACAGCTGGTGGTTATCGCCGCGCTGGTAATTCTGGTCGATCAGGTGCTTAAAGCCTACGTTTTCGAGGTTTCCAAGCAGCTGTCGGTTTACGTGGGCCTTATCATCACCAACTGTATCGTCATGGGCCGCATCGAGGCCTTCGCGCTGGCCAACAAGCCGTGGGCGTCACTGCTCGACGGTATCGGCAACGGTCTGGGCTACGGCCTGATTCTGGTGATCGTGGCTTTCTTCCGCGAGCTTTTCGGTTCGGGTTCGCTGCTGGGCTTCCGCATCGTTCCTGAGAGCTGGTATATCGCCGAGGGCGGTTTCTACTCCAACTGCGGCCTGATGCTCTTCCCGCCGATGGCGCTGATCATCGTGGGCTGCATCATCTGGGTGCACCGTTCGCGCAACAAGGATTTACAGGAAAAATAGGAGAATAGCGTATGGAATCATTGAATATCTTTATCCGGTCGATCTTTATCGACAACATGGTCTTCGCGTTCTTCTTCGGCATGTGTTCCTACATCGCCGTTTCGAAGAGCGTCAAAACCGCCCTCGGCCTCGGCGCCGCCGTTACGTTCGTAATGGTGATGACCGTGCCGCTGAACTACTTCCTGTATGAATACGTACTCAAGGCGGGCGCCCTCGCGTGGGCCGGGCTTCCGGACGTCAATCTGGACTTCCTGACCTTCATCGTCTTCATCGCCACCATCGCGGCTTTCGTGCAGCTGGTGGAGATGGCCGTCGAGAAGTTCTCGCCGACGCTTTACAGCCAGCTGGGCATCTTCCTGCCGCTGATCGCCGTGAACTGCGCCATCATGGGCGGCTCGCTCTTCATGCAGCAGAAAGTCGATGCGCTGGAGCTTACGTCGCTCTGGCAGTCGATCGTCTACGGTCTGGGCTCCGGTCTGGGCTGGTGGCTGGCTATCGTGATGATGGCCGCGATCCGCGAGAAGACGACTTACTCGCAGATTCCTGCGGCGCTCAAGGGGCCGGGTATCGCCTTTATCATCACCGGCCTGATGGGTATCGCCTTCATGATCTTCTCCGGTATTCAGTTCTAACCTTAAAAGAGATTCGGAAAACATGGAATTGACTATTATAGTTGCAATCATTGCCTTTCTGGCTGTAACCCTCCTCTTGGTGGGGCTGCTTCTCTTCGCAAAGGCTAAACTGACCTCGTCGGGCGAAGTGACGATCGACATCAACGACGGCGAGAAGGTCATCACCGCCGAGAGCGGCTCGACGCTGCTTTCGACGCTGGCCAACAACAAGGTGTTCCTGCCTTCGGCCTGCGGCGGCGGCGGTTCGTGCGGCATGTGCAAATGTCAGGTGCTCGAAGGCGGCGGCGATATTCTGCCGACCGAAACCGGATTCATTTCGCGCAAGCTGGCCAAGGACCACTGGCGTCTGGGCTGTCAGGTCAAGGTGAAGGAAAACCTCAGGATCAAGGTGCCCGAAGCCGTGCTCGGTGTCAAGAAGTGGGAGTGTACGGTCGTCTCCAACCGCAACATTTCGACCTTCCTCAAGGAGTTCGTCGTGAAGCTGCCCGAAGGCGAGAACCTCAAGTTCCGCAGCGGCGGTTACATTCAGATCGACATCCCGAAGTACGACGCCATCAAGTTCTCGGACATGGACGTCGATGAGAAGTACCGCGCCGACTGGGACAAGTTCAAGATGTGGGATCTGGTTACGACCAACCCCGAAGACACGTTCCGCGCCTACTCGATGGCCAACCACCCGGCCGAGGGCAATATCATCATGCTCAACATCCGTATCGCCACTCCGCCGTTCGACAAGGCGACGGGCGGCTTCATGAAGGTCAATCCGGGTATCTGCTCGTCGTATGTCTTCTCGCGCAAGCCGGGCGACAAGATCACGATTTCGGGTCCTTACGGCGAGTTCTTCCTGCCGGACGACCTGCCCGATACGCAGGAGCTGATCTTCATCGGCGGCGGCGCCGGCATGGCGCCCATGCGCAGCCACCTGATGCACCTGTTCAAGACCGAGAAGACCAAGCGTCCCGTTTCGTTCTGGTACGGCGCGCGTGCGCTGAAGGAGGTTCCCTATCTCGACGAGTTCCACGCCATCGAGAAGGATTTTCCCAACTTCTCGTTCAATCTGGCGCTCGACCGTCCCGATCCCGAAGCGGACGCCGCAGGCGTGAAGTACACGCCGGGCTTCGTCCACAACGTGCTGTACGAGAATTACCTGAAGAACCATCAGGCGCCTGAGGACTGCATCTACCTCATGTGCGGACCTCCGATGATGATCGCTTCGGTGGTGAAGATGCTCGACAGTCTCGGCGTGCCGCCCGAAAATATCCTCTACGACAACTTCGGTTCGTAATCCGATTTGTCGGTATTCGAATCCCCGGACAGCTGTCCGGGGATTTTTTTGTGCTACGGAACGGTCCCTTTGCGGGGACGCCGTTTCGGGAATTTCACTATATTTGTAGTAATAACCGATTTACCAACTTAAAACCAAATTCTATCGAAATGAACATTCCTTCCATTTTCTGGTTCATTCCCGCTGCCGCGGTTATCGCCCTGTTGCTGGCTTGGGCGTTTTACCGTGCGATGAAGCGCGAGGATGAAGGCACGCCGCGCATGCGCGAGATCGCCGGGCACGTGCGCCGGGGCGCCATGGCCTACCTGCGCCAGCAGTACAAGGTCGTCGCCATCGTATTCGTGGTGCTGGCGCTGTTTTTCGCCTATCTGGCCTACGGCGCCGGGGTGCAGAACCCGTGGGTGCCCTTCGCCTTCCTGACGGGCGGATTCTTTTCGGGACTGGCCGGCTATTTCGGCATGAAGACCGCGACCTACGCTTCGGCGCGTACGGCCAACGCCGCGCGCCAGTCGCTCGACCGCGGCCTGAAGGTCGCATTCCGCAGCGGCGCGGTGATGGGGCTGGTCGTAGTGGGGCTGGGCCTGCTCGACATTTCGTTCTGGTACGTCATCCTCGAATATTTCGTCGATGTCACCGGACCGCAGAAACTCGTCGTCATCACGACCACCATGCTGACCTTCGGCATGGGTGCTTCGACGCAGGCGCTCTTCGCGCGCGTCGGCGGCGGCATCTATACCAAGGCGGCCGACGTGGGCGCCGACCTCGTGGGCAAGGTCGAGGCGGGAATTCCCGAAGACGACCCGCGCAATCCCGCGACCATCGCCGACAATGTGGGCGACAACGTGGGCGACGTGGCCGGCATGGGCGCCGACCTTTACGAAAGCTACTGCGGCTCGATACTCGCCACCGCGGCTCTCGGAGCCGCCGCCTTCGCTTCGGCGGACGGGATGGCCATGCAGCTGCGCGCCGTGCTGGCGCCGATGCTGATCGCTGCCGTGGGCATCGTGCTTTCGATCATCGGCATCTTCCTCGTGCGCACCAAGGAGGGCGCCACGATGCGCGAACTGCTCCGTTCGCTGGGCGTGGGCGTCAATTTCAGTTCGCTGCTGATCGCCGGCGCGACGTTCGGCATCCTCTATCTGCTGGGAATCGAGAACTGGATCGGACTGTCGTTCTCGGTCATCACGGGACTCTTGGCCGGCATCATCATCGGGCAGGCCACCGAGTATTACACCTCGCACTCCTACAAGCCGACGCAGAAGATCGCCGGAAGCGCACAGACGGGACCCGCCACCGTGATTATCGCGGGTATCGGGTCGGGCATGATCTCGACGGCTGTTCCGGTCCTGACGATCGGCGTGGCGATTATCCTCGCCTACCTTTGCGCCATCGGCTTCGACATGGAGCATATCATGTCTGCGCAGAGCATATCGCTGGGCCTTTACGGCATCGGCATCGCCGCGGTCGGCATGCTCTCGACGCTGGGCATCACCCTCGCCACGGACGCTTACGGCCCGATCGCCGACAATGCCGGCGGCAATGCCGAGATGAGCGGGCTGGGACCCGAAGTGCGCAAACGCACCGATGCGCTCGACGCGCTGGGCAACACGACGGCCGCCACGGGCAAGGGCTTCGCCATCGGTTCGGCCGCGCTGACGGCCCTCGCGCTGCTGGCCTCCTATATCGAGGAGATACGCATCGGACTGCTGCACAACGGCGTGACGGCCCTCGACCTGCCCAACGGCACGACGCAGCTGGTCGAGAAGGCTTCGCTCCTCGATTTTATGGAGTATTACCACGTGTCGCTGATGAATCCGACGGTGCTGATCGGCGTGTTTGTCGGCGCGATGATGTCGTTCCTGTTCTGCGGCCTGACGATGAACGCCGTGGGGCGTGCGGCCCAGAGCATGGTGAACGAGGTGCGCCGCCAGTTCCGCGAGATCAAGGGCATCCTTACGGGCGAGGGCACTCCCGACTATGCCCGGTGCGTCGAGATTTCGACGCGCGGCGCCCAGCGCGAGATGCTGCTGCCGAGTCTGCTGGCTATCGCCGTGCCGGTGGTCGTCGGCTTGGTGTTCGGCGTGGCGGGCGTCATGGGACTGCTTGTCGGCGGCCTGAGTTCGGGCTTCGTGCTGGCCGTGTTCATGGCCAATGCGGGCGGCGCGTGGGACAACGCCAAGAAGATGGTCGAAGAGGGGCATTTCGGCGGTAAAGGCTCCGACTGCCACAAGGCGACCGTCGTGGGCGATACTGTGGGCGACCCCTTCAAGGATACGTCGGGTCCGTCGCTCAATATCCTCATCAAACTGATGTCGATGGTCTCGATCGTCATGGCCGGCCTGACGGTGGCTTTCCACCTTTTTTAGTCTGCCGGAATCCCTTGCTGCGACGGCTGCCTGCATCTGCGGGCGGCCGTCGCTGATTCGGCGGGAGTGCGGATTCGAAACGAAGCATGCCGTCTGCCGTTTGCCGTTCGCCGTTGTCTGTTTACCGCATTCTGCCCGGCGCTTTATCGTTCGCTTTTTGCCTGCGGGATTCCTGTGCCCGCTGCTTTGCGTCTGTCGCTTAGCGTCCGTTGTTTCTTGGTTGCCAGTCCGCTGCGTTGTTGTTTGCTTTTCCGCCGGTTGTCCGCAGCCGGCCTCTCTCCGGCGGCGGTTCTCTGCGCGTCGCTTTGTATCTGCCGCACCGCCGTCCGCCGCCATATGTGAAAAAGCCTTTCGGCCATAACGGACGAAAGGCTTTCGTGTGTCGGAAGATGATGTTATCCGGAGGTGCCGTTATTTCTTGTTCGCGCCGCTTTCGAGAATCGAGACGATGGAGTAGAGCGTGAAGCAGATGGCGCCGAATCCCGTCAGTACGCGCGCCGGAACGAAGTATTTGGTTTCGAACAGCGCCGCTTCGTAGAGGAACGCGGCGAGGAAAAGGCACGCCAGCGCCGTGAGTACCGGAATGATCGGGATGCGGTTGGCCAGCGGGAAATCGGCGTGCCAGATTTTCGCCAGCAGGATCACCTTGCTCGAAATGCTCCAGCAGATCAGCGCCAGTCCGATCAGTACGAAGCCCACGAAATTGATCGACTCGCCCCGGAATGTGAAGATCAGGATCAGCCCCAGCACGAAAGCCAGTCCGCCCATGCAGAGCACCAGACTCATCCAGCGGCGGCGTTCGCCCATCGTGTAGCTGCCCCGTGCCTGACGGGCGATGCTGGCGACCAGCGCGATCAGCGAGGTGCAGACGCAGGCGATGCCGAACATGACGCTGCCCGCGACGATATGCGCCGGGAGCGTCCCGATCGAAAACAGCAGGATGCACCAGAGCCATGCTCCGGCGGCCACGGCCGATACGATGAAGATCAGCAGCGAGCTTTGTCCGCGCGAGAATCCCGCAGGATTGATCGAGAAACTGCTGTCGCCTGAGTTTTTGGGGATCAGGCTGAATCTGGTCGAGGAGGTGGCGGCCGTCGAGACGCAGGCCGTGATGAGTCCGAGTCCGCAGACCACATGCCCCGTGACGTATGCGCCCGTCATGTTCGACGTGATGATGAAGATTCCGCAGATGACCGTCATGGCGGCGAAAGCGTAACCGACGGCCGGGAAAAGATACTTCGCGGCGGCGCTGTAGGTGCCGATGATCTGGCGGATGATGGTCGCGGCCGTGCAGTAGAGCGCGACGCAGATCGAGCCGAGGAAAAAGACGACGGGACCTGCGGTCAGCCGTGAAGGATCGCTTCCGGCGGCGAAGACGTAGGCTCCGTAACCGAAACAGAATGCCGCCATCGCGAGGGGTATGGCGCGGAAAAGAATGCTTATGCCGTGGTTCATAAACTGAGTTTTTGTTCGAACGCAGACCTGCAAATCCCGAACCAAAGAAAAAATGGCTATCTTTACGCCATGAAAAATATCGTTTTCGACCTCGGCGGGGTGCTTTTCGCCCGCGACAAAAATAAGTCCACGCAGGAATTCCATGAATTTTTCAGCTTCATCCGCTCGGAGCGGATGCCCCTTTTCTGGGAGGAGTACGACCGGGGCGCATCGACGCTCGGCGAGGTGACCGACATTCTCGCCCGGACGACCGGCTGCCCGCGCGAAAAGTGCGAACGTTTTCTGCTGCTGTCGATCGACATGCAGGAGCCCGTCGCGCCGACCGAACGGCTCGTCGGCGACCTGAAGGCCGCGGGGTACAGGCTTTACGTGCTTTCGAACATGTCGCGCGAGTTCATCGCCTTCCTGCGCCGTTTTCCCGTCTACCGGCTTTTCGACGGCGAGGTGGTCTCCTGCGAGGAGGGGACGGTAAAGCCCGAACCGCGGATTTACGAAATCCTGCTGGAACGCTACGGACTCGATCCCGCCGAAACCCTTTTCATCGACGACCGCGCGGCGAATATCGCCGCCGCCGAAGGGCTGGGCATCGCCGGATACCTTTTCGACCACCGGAATCCCGCCGCCGCATGCGACGAGCTGCGCCGCAGGCTGCTGTAACAATAGGAAGCGATAAAAATAAGAGAGGCCGGTGAAAACCGGCCTCTCTTTGCATTGCAGTCTTTCGGAGACTTAGTTGAACGTGTAGCGGATGCTGAACATGGCTGACCAAGTCGCAACCGTGCTCGCATACTTCGACCAAACGGGCTTGGTGAAGTTGTAGGCGTTGGTCTTGGTGTTGTATTTCAGAATCTGCGACGATTCGAGACGGTCGATGCCGCACCAGTTGCGGTTGATCAGGTTGGCGAGGTTGTTGATATCGACGCCCAGCGTGATCGTGTTGCGCTTGCCGTTGATATTGATGTAGAAATCCTGCGAGAATTTGAAATTCACCATGTGCTGCCACGGCATCACGGCGCCGCCGCGCTTCGAGTATTCGCCGATGTGCTTCGACAGGTAGGAATCCTTGTTGATGAATGCCCAGAAGTCGTTTTTCTGGTCGGCGGCCGAGTAGATGACCTTGCCGTTGTCCACCAGATCGGCGAACGTCATCTTGTCGAGCTGTTCGCGGGTCGGGATGTAGAGAAGCAGGGCTGCACCGCCGTCGCCGGTGACGTTACCCATCGTATAGGAGTAGCGCGAGTAGGAGTAACCGCCGATATAGCCGTGCTGGAACGCTTCGTAGTAGAGTCCGAAGTTCGATGCGCCGTTCTTCTGCGCCAGACGGTAGCCTACGTTGAAGAGAATGCGGTGGGGCGATACGTACGATGCGTATCCCAGTTCGGGCGTGTTCGAACCGTTGCGGTTGAACGTATTGGTGTTATATGCCGAAGTCACTTGGTCGCCGATGCCGTCGATCACGTTCTTGGCGCTCGAATAGGTGTAGGCAGCCATCAGCGAGAGACCGAAGCCCCAGCGTTTCGACACCTGAGCGGAAACCGATGCGTAATATCCGTCAATATCGGCGTTGTTGATCAGGTAAGGATTGATGGAGTATTTCTCTTCGGGATTCTTGTTTCTGATATTCTGGCTCTTCCATGCCTTGCGCAGAGCAGGTTCGCCCGGAAGCTGAATGCCTGCGGGGTTCTCTTCGATACCGAGTTTGGTTACGGTTACCGAGTTGAAATCCTTGTTGTAGATTCCCTCGATATTCAGGTCAACGTCACCCGGCAGTTTCAGATCCAGCGCCAGCGAGGTCTTCCACGTGGAGGGCATCTTGAGTTTCTTGTCCAGAATGGTAGGCTGCGTGTTGGCCGCCAGATCCTGCTGTTTGTAGGTGCCGCCGTAAATGTCCTTCAGCATGTCGTTGACGTTGGTGTGGAAGCTGGGCATGCGCGAATCGCCCTTGTAGAGCGAGAGTCCGTTCTGGATGCAGTTGCTGTTTCCGGCTACCGACACCAGCCATACGAACGGCAGACGGCCGTTGAAGACGCCCGTACCGCCGCGGAGAATGTATTTGCGTTCGCCGGTCATATCCCAGTTGAAACCTACGCGGGGAGCTACGGCCAGACGTGCTTTGGGCATGTCCGAGGTCTTATAGCCGCCGTAGTTGGCGAAAGCCTGCGTGAAGTCCTTGTTCTCGTTGTTGTCGATGGAGGGGTAGGAGGGCACCTCGAAACGGATGCCGACCGTGGCCTTGAAGCGCTCGCTGAAATTGATCTCGTCCTGCAGGTAGATCGAATACTGCATGTAGGTGAACTGGGGATACTCCTGAGCCAGCGCGTCGTTGTTGCCGTGGGCGATACGGAACGCCAGCGGTTCGCGGTCGTTCTTGAAATCGTCCCATGTCTCATAGACGTAGTAGCCGGCGCCGCCCTGCAGGTAGCCGTTCTTGGCCACGTTGTGCTCGAACTGCAGACCGGCGACGAAACGGTTCTTGCCGACCGTATAGCCGATTTCGTCCGTCACGACGTGCGTGCTGACCTCGCGCAGGTTGCCGTACGTGAAGGGGTCGAGACCGAACGAGGCGTATACGGCGCGGTTGCCTTGGTATTCTTCCAGAATGTCTACGGTCGGGAAGAGCTTGCCGTCGTAGCTGCGCGGCTCGTACTGATGCGAGTAGGTGTAGCGCAGCGTGTTGGTCAGACGGCCTTCGAGGAAGCGCGAATTCAGCTCGGCGGCTACCGACGTGAAGTTCTGCTCCTGATAGTAGCGCGAATTCTGGAAATACATGGCGTAATTCGAAGTACGGCCGTAGTCGTTGCGGTCATAGGTCAGTTTGCTGTCCAGCGGGCTGATCGAACTGGACGGCGACGACGAATACTTGTTCTGCGTACGGCTGAAGCGTACGTTGAGCGAGTTGTTGCGGTTGATGTTCCAGTCTACGCGGGCCATGAGTTTGTAGCCGGGCGTTTTTACCGAATAGCCTTGGTAGGGACCGGGGTTGTAGCCGTATTTGTCGATCAGGAAATTGCTGATTTCGTCGAGTTTTTCGACCGTCGGACGGTTGTACTGCGAGCCGCCGCCGAAGCTCTGGCCGTCGCTGGTGCGTGCCAGACGCGACGTTCCCGGCGTGGTGTTCCACTCGCGCTCGAAGTTGGCGAACACGAAGAGCTTGTCCTTGACGATCGGGGCGCCGATGCTGAAGCCGAGGGTGGTGTTGCGCATTTCGCTCAGCGACAGTTTGCCGCCGTCGTACTTGTCGCCCTGAAGCTGGTCGCTCTTGGCGAAAACATATGCCGAAGCCTTGAATTCGTTGGTTCCCGACTTGGTTACGGCGTTGATCGCACCGCCCGTAAAGCCGCTCTGGCGAACGTCGTAGGGGGTGACCGATACCGACATCTGCTCCAGTGCGTCGAGCGAGATGGGCGAGCCGCCTGCGGGCAGGTTGCCGCCGATGCCGAAGGCGTTGTTGAACGCGGCGCCGTCGACCGTTACGTACGACTGACGGTAGTTACCGCCGCCGATCGCCAGACCCGACGTGGTGGTCGAAGCCTGCGGCGTGAGTTTCATGATGTCGTTCATGCTGCGGCTTACCGAAGGCATCAGCTCGATCTGCTCGCTGGAGATGCTCGTAACGGCGCCTGCGCGGTTTACGTTCATCGAGCTGTTGCGGCCGTCGGCCGTAACGACTACTGCTTCGAGCGTCTGGCTGTCCTTCAGGAAAGCGTTGCGCGTGAGGGTTTCGCCCAGCTGCAGTTCGAGTCCGGGGAACTCGACGCCCTGATAACCCACGAACGAGAAGGTCACGGTGTAGGGACCGCCCGTACGCAGGCCCTGCAGGTTGTAGCGGCCGTCCTTGTTGGTCACGGCGCCGTACTGCGTACCCGAAGGGGTGTGCACGGCGATAACGGTGGCGCCGGCGAGGGGCTGGCCCTGTTCGTCGGTAACCGTACCGTTCATGCCCGAAGTCGTCACCTGCGCGGAAGCCGCGGCGACGGTGAAAATCGAGAGCATCAGAATGAAAAGTTTCTTCATACCAAATAATTTAGTTAATAAAAAAGGGTTTTGTTATCGTTTTCGTTGCATTTGCGATTCGCTTCCCTGCCGCAGACCCCTGCAAGGCCGTTTTCCGGAGTGTCCGTAAAAGCAGAGAGGGATACACCTCGTCCGGAGTATCCCTCGTTACTTATATTATATAGTCACGATGATCTAGTTGCGTTCGTTTTCGCACGTTATAAAAGCCACCCCCCCCCGCATATATACGGAAAAGATGCGAACAGACCGATATGTTGACTAAGTCAGCCATAAGTTTCATAGCACAAATATAAATCAAATATTCCGACGCCGCAATAGAATATGCGAAATTTTTATCAAACAAATTTTCAGTGCGTTGCCGGGGCCGTCGGGAGGGCTTCCGGCACGTTCCTTGCGCCCGCTGCGGCGTATGCGGAACTTCAGGGAAAGATACTGGCGCTATTCGCTTTTCGTGCTGATCCTCGGACTGGGGATCACGATCTGCATCGAGCTGACTCCGTTTCTGGGCGGTCTGCTCGGCGCGGCGACGATCTACGTGCTGCTCCGGCGGCAGATGCAGGTCCTGACGGCCTGCCGCCGCTGGCGGCGCAGTCTTGCCGCCTCGCTGCTGCTGGCCGAGGCGGTGCTCTGTTTTCTGGTCCCCATCAGCCTGATCGTCTGGATGGTAGTCAATCAGGTGCAGGACATCACGCTCCGGCCCGATTTGATCATTACGCCGCTCAAGCACATCGCGGCGCTCATTCACGAGAAAACCGGCTACAACCTCTGGCAGGAGGAGAACATCTCCTCGATGATCGGCATGATTCCCAAGCTGGGGCAGTGGGTCGTGTCGAGCATTTTCGATTTCGGGGTCAATATCGTCGTGCTGCTGTTCGTGCTTTACTTCATGCTCATCGGCGGCCGCCGCATGGAGGAGTACTGCCGCGAGATACTTCCCTTCGACAGCTCGGTGAGCGGCAGCGTCATGCGCGAAGTGCATATGATCGTCCGCTCGAACGCCATCGGAATCCCCCTGCTGGCCGTGGTGCAGGGTATCGTGGCCTACATCGGCTACCTGATCTTCGGCGCTCCCAGTCCGCTGTTCTGGGGCGTGCTGACCTGCTTCGCGACGATCATCCCGATCTTCGGCACGGCGCTGGTCTGGCTGCCGCTGGCCGGATACATGGCCCTTGCGGGCGAGTGGGGGCCGGCCGTGGGGCTGACGCTGTACGGCGGACTGGTGGTGACGCACGTGGACAACGTCGTGCGTTTCGTGATGCAGAAGAAGCTGGCCGACACGCACCCGCTCGTGACGATCTTCGGCGTATTCATCGGACTCTCGCTCTTCGGGTTCATGGGCGTCATCTTCGGTCCGCTGCTGCTTGAGATGTTCGTCTTCTGCGTCAATATCTTCAAGAAGCGCTACCTCGACGGCACGCCTGATAAACAGCTCTTTGTGCCCGGCGGCGCTGTCAGGGCGCATGGCCCGGAAGCCCCTGCGGGGCGGGGTGTTTACGAAAAGTAATCTTTTCGGTCGTTTTTTGTGAAAATTCCGTGCAAAATAGTTGGAATTTGAAATTGTTTATTATCTTTGTTATTGGAATAACAGTAAAGACGGGAAACAAGAACCCTTAATTCAAATATCACAATGGCGAGAAATCTCAAAATCAGAGACCTTACGTTGCGCGACGGACAGCAGTCCTCGTTCGCGACGCGCATGTCGCAGGCGCAAGTAGACCGCTGCCTGCCGTACTACAAAGATGCAAATTTCTATGCGATGGAGGTCTGGGGCGGTGCCGTGCCCGACTCGGTGATGCGCTATCTCAATGAGAATCCGTGGACGCGTCTGGAGACCATTCACAAGGCCGTCGGCAACGTGTCGAAACTCACGGCCCTGTCGCGCGGCCGCAACCTGTTCGGCTACGCTCCCTATCCCGACGACGTGATCGACGGCTTCTGCCGCAACTCGATCGAGAGCGGGCTGGGCATCATGCGTATTTTCGACGCCCTGAACGACGTGGACAACGTCAAATCGACGGTCAAGTACGTCAAGCAGTACGGCGGCATCGCCGACTGCGCGGTTTGCTATACGGTCGATCCGAAATACCCCGAACCCGGTTTCTTCGCCAAGCTCATGGGCAGGAAGAGCCACGAGCAGGTCTTCACCGACGCCTATTTCCTCGACAAGGCCAAGCAGATGGCCGCGCTGGGCGCCGACATTATTACGATCAAGGACATGTCGGGTCTGATTCCGCCGCGCCGCGTCGCCACGCTGGTCAAGCTGTTCAAGAAGAACATCGACATTCCGGTCGATTTCCATACCCACTGTACGCCCGGCTACGGCCTTGCATCGGTACTTGCGGCGATCATCGCCGGCGTCGATGTCGTCGATACCAACTGCTGGTATTTCGCCGAAGGCACGGGCGCCCCGGCCATCGAGCTGGTGCACGTCTTCTGCAAGAAGCTCGGCGTCGATACCGGTGTGAACATGGAGGCCGTCGCCAAGATCAACACCCAGCTGCGCGAGATCCGCAAGGAACTCAACCAGTCGGTATTCGGCACGGAGAAACCCGAACCCAAGCCCTTCAATCCGCTCACCGACACGCTGCCCGCCGAGATCGACGCGCTGTTCGACAAGGCGATCAAGGCCGCTCAGGCCGACGACGAGGCCGCGACGATCGATGCCTGCCGCAAGATCGAGGCTTACTTCGGCTTCCCGGCACCCAACGAACTGGTGCAGAAGGCCGAGATTCCCGGCGGCATGTATTCGAACATGGTCGCCCAGCTCAAGCAGCTCAAGGCCGAGGACATCCTGCCGCGCGCCATGGAGCTGATTCCCTCGGTGCGCCTTGCTGCGGGTCTGCCGCCGCTGGTGACCCCGACTTCGCAGATCGTGGGCGCGCAGGCCGTGAACTGCGCCCTCGACGAGAAGGCCGGACGTCCGATGTACACCAACAAAAGCTCGCAGTTCGTGGGGCTGGTGAAGGGCGAGTACGGACATACGCCCGTGAAGATCGACCCCGAATTCCGCTTCAAGATCTGCGGCGTCCGCGAGGAGACTCCCTACGATACGTCGAAATACCAGATGCAGCCCAATCCGGAGCTTCCCGAAGCCGGCGGCGTGAAACTCGCCGCCAACGAGAAGGAGGTCCTGCTGCTCGAACTCTTCCCGCTGGTCGCCAAGAACTTCCTGACGGACATGAAGGTCAAGGCCTACGCCGCTTCGAAGCCCGCGGAACCCAAGGCCGAGGAGAAGAAGGCCGAGGAGAGTGTTGCGGCCGCCATTACGGGCAATACCGTTACGGCGCCGCTGCCCGGCCGCATCATCGAATTCAAGGTGAAGGTCGGCGATACGGTAAAAGCGGGTCAGGAAATCGTTGTTCTCGAAGCCATGAAGATGGAGAACTCCGTGACGACCGATTACGCCGGCACCGTCAAGCAGATTCTGGCGCATCCCGGCGACAACGTGGCCACCGACGCCGTGCTGGTCGAGATCGTATAGTTCCCTCCGGCCTGTTTATCCGAAGAAAAGCTGCCCGCGTTCTGCGGACGGCTTTTTTGATTGCGGATTCGGTAAATATCGCTATATTTGTTCCATCGATTAATTTAACCTCAGATTTATGGCATTTTTCAAAGAATTCAAGGAGTTTGCCCTCAAGGGAAACGTGATGGACATGGCCGTCGGCGTAATCATCGGCGGCGCTTTCGGCAAAATCGTGTCGTCGCTGGTGAATGACATCCTGATGCCGCCGATCGGGGCGCTGATCGGCAATACCGACTTCTCGCAGCTGCGGCTCGATATTTCGAAGTTCCGCGACATGACTTCGAGCGCCGTGCATGCCGTCGGCGATGCCGTGACGGGTGGAGGCGAGACGGTGGCGCAGGCCGCCGTCGAACCCGTCTACTGGAATTACGGCGCTTTCATCCAGCAGTGCATCGACTTTACGATTCTGGCGTTCTGCGTCTTCATGATGGTGAAATTGATGAACCGCCTGATGAAGAAGAAGGAGGAGGCCCCTGCGCCCGCCGCCGGGCCGGTGCTGTCCAAAGAGGAGCAGCTGCTCACCGAAATCCGCGACCTGCTGAAGGCGCAGAAGAAATAGGGGATGTCTCCCCGAAAAGAGGAGTCCGGCCTATTGGTCGGACTCTTTTTTGTGCGAGTACTCCTGCAGTACGTAGGTCGTGAAGATCGGGAAGAACATCATGCCCAGCGAGGGGAGCATCACGCAGAATATCTTGCCGATGGTCGTCACGGGGAATATCTCGGCCCCGACGGTCGTGACGTTCATCCACGCCCACCACAGCGCGTTGCCGAAACCGTGGAGCTTGCTGTTCACGAGTATTTCGTAATCGTAGAAGACCAGCGCCGAAATATAGGTGAAGACGACCACGGTGAAGATGTAGGCGAAGAAGAGTTTTCGGACCTTGTTGTCCACGAGCCACTGCACCACGATGTAAAATGCGAGGAACGCCCGCATCAGCGGCATGATGCCGATCAGCGTGGCCCAGTAGCGGGGGAGTTCGGCGCTGCTCCAGTCGATGATGTTCAGATAGGGTATCGAAATCAGCAGTACGAGGAAATTGCGGCCGAAGAAGCGGGCTTTGCGCTCCGAGGCTGCCCACCGTACGAAGAAATCGCACAGGAACAGAATGCAGACTACGAGCTGGATGATCAGGTAGTTGCGTGAAAAGTGCATGTGGTCGCCGGCGATTATTTCCCACGAGATGGCGGCGAGCAGGAGCACTCCTGCGATTACCTTGAGGATGCTCAGGCAGTTACGGATTTCCGTGCGTGTAGATTCTGACAGGGACATATTTTCAGTTTACGTGCACTGGGCTCAAAATCAGTGCCAAAGCGTCTGAATGCGAATTTTCCGTCGATTTTTTGTCCGAAGATTTTGCACGATCGAAAATTTCTATTACCTTTGCACTCGCTTTGATAGCAATGGCGGGTTAGCTCAGCTGGTTAGAGCGCATGATTCATAATCATGAGGTCCCGAGTTCAAGTCTCGGACCCGCTACGGAAAAAAGCGACCGCGACATTTGTCGCGGTCGCTTTTTGTTTTTGCGCTGTTTGTTTCCCTCCTCAGCTGTGCCGCCGGGCCAGCTCTTTTTCGAGGTCGGCGACCGAACAGCCGGTCGCTTCGAGCAGCACCAGCAGGTGGTATACGAGGTCCGACGCTTCGTAAATCATCGCCTCGCGGTTACCCGCCACGGCTTCGATCACGGTTTCGACGGCCTCTTCGCCTACTTTCTGTGCGATTTTGTTCACGCCGCGGTCGAACAGCCTGCTGGTGTACGATCCTTCGGGCATCTCGGCGTGCCGGCCCCGAATCACGCTCTGGAGGTAACGGATGAAGCCTTCGGTTTCGGGCGCGGCCCCCGCGAAGCAGCTCTTGGCGCCTGTGTGGCAGGTCGGGCCGTGGGGGATGACGCGGATCAGAAGCGTGTCGTCGTCGCAGTCGGCCGTGACCGAAACGATGTCGAGATAGTTGCCGCTGGTCTCGCCTTTGGTCCAGAGACAGCCCCGCGTGCGGCTGTAGAAGGTGACGCGGCCTTCTGTCAGGCTTTTTTCGTAGGCTTCGCGGTTCATGTAGCCGAGCATCAGCACCTGCAGGGTGCGGTCGTCCTGTATGACGGCGGGAATCAGCCCGTCGGTCTGTTTTGCGGAGTCGAGTTCCGCAAAGGGTTTTGCTTTGATTTTCATGGCGTTTATAATCTTACGTTGATGTTTTGCCGGTGCAGTTCCCGTTTGAGCGCGGGAATCGGAATTTCGTTGTAGTGGAAGATGCTGGCCGCCAGCGCCGCGTCGGCCCTGCCGAGCGTCAGCACGTCGGCGATATGCCGCACCGAGCCTGCCCCGCCCGAAGCGATGACCGGAATGGGTAGTTCGGCCAGCCGTGCGAACGTTTCGCAGGGGTAACCGTCGCGGGTGCCGTCGTGGTCCATCGACGTGAAGAGAATCTCGCCCGCGCCGCGCCGCCATACTTCGTGCGCCCACGCGAACAGTTCGCGCTCGGTGAGCCGCTTGCCGCCGTGGGTCGTGACGCGCCACACGCCGTCGATCTTTTTGGCGTCGATGGCCGCGACGACGAACTGTGAACCGTATTTCGACGCGATGGCGTCGATCAGCGCCGGATCGCGCACGGCGGCGCTGTTTACCGTGACCTTGTCGGCTCCCGCGTCGAGCAGCCGGCCTGCGTCCGCGACCGACGCGATGCCGCCGCCCACGGTGAACGGAATGTCGATGCGCGCCGCGATGCGCGACACCAGCCCGGTGAAGGTGCTGCGCCCCTCCTCCGTGGCGCTGATGTCGAGATACACCAGCTCGTCGGCCCCTTCGGCCGCGTATTTCGCACCGAGTTCCACCGGGTCGCCGACGTTTTTCAGCTCTGCGAAGTTGATCCCTTTGACCGTCTGCCCCTCGCGGATGTCGAGACAGGGAATTATGCGTTTTGCAAGCATCGCTTCAGTTCTTCGAGTGTGATACGTCCTTCGTAGAGGGCTTTGCCGACGATGACGCTACGCAGGCCCGCGCCGTCGAGCGCCTCGATGTCGGCCATCGAGCCGATGCCGCCGCTTACGGTGATCTCCACGCCGGGAAAATTGCCCTGAAGTGCGGCGTAAAACTCCGCCGATGCGCCGCAGAGCATGCCGTCGCGGGCGATGTCGGTGCAGATTACCTGCGAGAGTCCCTGCGGCGCGAACTGCGCGATCAGCTCCTGAGCCGAGAGTTCGGACGCTTCCGTCCAGCCCTGAACGGCTGCTTTGCCGTCGCGTATGTCGGCTCCGAGAATCAGCTTTCCCGGCCCGAATTCCGCGAGCCATCCGGCGAAAAGCTCCGGCCGGCGTACGGCGACGCTTCCGCAGATGGCGCGGCGTGCGCCCGCGTCGAATACGCTGCGGAGCGCCTCGGTGCTTTTGATGCCGCCGCCGTACTGCACTTCGAGCGCGGTTTTCGACGCTATGCGTTCCAGCACGGCGAGGTTGCGGGGCTGTGCGGCCTTGGCGCCGTCGAGATCGACCATGTGCAGGCGGCGTATGCCCGTCTCTTCGAAGCGGAGCGCCGCTTCGAGCGGGTCGCTGTAATAGGTCGTCCGGCGGCCGTAGTCGCCCTGCGTCAGCCGCACGCAGGCGCCGCCGATAATGTCCGTTGCGGGTATGATTTCTATTTTCATCGTGTTACGGTTTTAAAAAGTTGCGCAGGATCCTTTCGCCCGCCGAACCGCTCTTTTCGGGGTGGAACTGCGTGCCGAAAAAGTTGCCGCGGCCCAGCGCGGCGCTGAACTCCCCGCCGTAATCGGTGCGGGCGATCGTCGCTTCGCAGACCTCCGCCGCATACGAGTGGACGTAATAGACGTAGGTCTCTTCGTCGATTCCTTCCAACAGCGTTCCGCGCAGGCCGCCGACGGTGTTCCAGCCTACATGGGGAATCTTCAGCCCGTTTTCCGCGGGTTTCAGCCGCCTGACGTGCGCCGGGAAAATCCCCAGACAGCGGGCGTCTCCCTCCTCGCTGTCGAGACACAACAGCTGCATGCCGATGCAGATGCCCAGTACGGGCTGCGTCAGGGTGGGGATGACCAGATCGAGTCCCCGCTCGCGGAGTTTGGCCATCGCCGACGAAGCTTCGCCCACGCCGGGCAGCAGCACCCTGTCGGCGCCGCGCAGGAGCGCGGGATAGGCCGTGATCGTGAATTCGGCCCCGATGCGCCGCATGGCGTCGGCGACCGACCGCAGGTTGCCCGTGTCGTAATCTACTATCGCCGTCATAATACTCCTTTGCTGCTGGGTATGTCGTATCCGAATCCGCTGCGGGCCACGGCCATGCGCAGGGCGCGGGCGAAGGCCTTGAAGATCGCTTCGGCCTTGTGGTGGTCGTTGTCGCCTTTGGCCGCAATCTGCAGGTTGCAGCGCGCGGCGCAGCAGAGCGAGTGGAAGAAGTGGCGGAACATCTCCGTCGGGACGTCTCCGACCCGCTCGCGGCGGAATTCGGCGTCCCACTCGAAGTCGATGCGTCCCCCGAAGTCGAGCAGCACCAGCGCGCGGCAGTCGTCCATCGGCAGGGCGAATCCGTAGCGGCCTATTCCGGCCTTGGAGCCCAAAGCCCGATCGATGGCTTTGCCCAGCACGATCGCCACGTCCTCCATCGTGTGGTGTTCGTCGATGTCCAGATCGCCGCGGGCCTCCACTTCGAGCGCCACGCCGCCGTGGTGGGCGATCTGCGCCAGCATGTGGTCCAGAAAACGCAGTCCGGTCGAAATCCCGTCGCCGCAGTTTCTATTGTCGCCGTTCCCGTTGTCGTCGTTCCTTTCGTCACTGCTGCTGTCGTTGATCCTGCTGTTGTCATTTCCGTCGTCGCGGTTTCTGTTGTCGCCGTTCCTTCCGTCACTGTTGTTGTCGCTGTCGCCGTTTCCGTCGCCGCTGTTCCTGCCGGCGTCGTTCCATTCCCCTGCCGGATTTTTCGCCCCGGCCCGGTTGCCTTCCGGTCCGTTGTCTGCGTCCGGATCAACCGGGTTTTTCGTATCCGCGCCGTTCTCCGGAGCGCCGCCGGTTCCGGCGGCCGGACGGTCTGGCGAAACGCCGCCGAACCCTTTGCCGTCGAGGTCGAGCCGGACGGTGATCCGCGTTTCGCGGGTCTCGCGCGTTACGACCACCCGCCGTTCGCCGCGGCGGATGTACTCGGCGATCTCGGACCACGAATCGCTGATCAGCACGCAGGGCTCTTCCGCTCCGGCTTCGCGCAGCATCCGGCGGCCCGCCGTCTCCTGTGCGAACAGAATTCCCCGCGCTCCGAGATTGCGGGCCAACAGGATGTCGGTCGCGCGGTCGCCGACGACGTAACTCGCCGCGAGGTCGTACCCTCCGCCGGTGTAGCGGCCGAACATTCCCGTGCGGGGCTTGCGCGTCGGGGCGCCGTCGCTTTCGAACGTGCGGTCGATCAGCATGTCGTCGAACAGCACGCCTTCGCCCGCCAGCGTGCGGAGCATCTTCTCCTGCGGAATCCTGAAATCCTCCTCAGGAAAGGAGTCGGTTCCCAGTCCGTCCTGATTGGTGGCCATCACCAGCTCGAAATCGAGTCCCCGGAGGACTTTGAGCGCCGAAATGGCTCCGGGCACGAATTCCAGCTTGGCGAGGCTGTCCACCTGCATATCCACGGGCGGCTCGACGATCAGCGTGCCGTCGCGGTCTATGAACAGTGCTTTTTTGAGTGCTTTTTTCATGGTCTGAAGTTTTTGACGGTTTCCAGCATGCGCCCGTTTTCGGCGGGAGTCCCCACGGTGATACGCAGGCAGCCCTCGCATCCCGTGAGCCGCGTACGGTTGCGGACGATCACCCCTGCGGCGATCAGTTCGCCGTAAAGCCGGTCGGGATCGGCGGTCTTCACCAGCAGGAAGTTGGCCTGCGACGGGTAGACCCGCTCGATGCAGCCGCATCCGGCGAGCGCCGCCGCCAGCCGTCCGCGTTCTTCGCGGATTTGCGCGATCTGCGCCGCAATGTCCCGGCGCAGACACTCGGCCGCGGTCTGCTGGGTGAGCGTATTGATATTGTAGGGATACTTGACCTGCCCGAACAGCGCGGCGATCCGCTCCGACGCGAAAGCCAGTCCGAGCCGCAGTCCCGCCATGCCCCAAGCTTTGGAGAGGGTTTGCAGTACGATCAGGTTGGGAAATTCGTCGATCCGCGGCAGGAATCCCTGTCCTTCGGCGAAGTCGATGTAGGCTTCGTCGAGCACCACCACGCCGTCGAAGCGGCGCAGCAGCTCTTCAATCTTCCGGTCGGGGAATGCGTTTCCCGTGGGGTTGTTGGGCGAGCAGAGCCACAGCAGTTTGGTGCGCCCGTCGGCCGCCGCCAGCAGCGCCTCGACCGGAAGCGAGAAATCGGCTCCCAGCGGCACTTCGCGCAGTTCGACGCCGTTGGTCTGCGCCGCCACGCGGTACATGCCGTAGGTCGGCGCGATCGAAACGGCGTTGTCGCGGCCCGGCTCGCAGAAGATCCTGAACGCGAGGTCTATGGCTTCGTCGCTGCCGTTGCCGAGGAATATTTGTCCGCTCCGCACGCCCTTCAGCGCGGCCAGCTGCGCCTTCAGCTCCCGCTGGTGCGGGTCGGGGTAGCGGTTCACGCCGTTGTCGTAGGGGCTTTCGTTGGCGTCGAGCCAGACGCCGATCCCGCCGCCCGCATATTCGTCGCGGGCCGTGGAGTAGGGTTGCAGCGCCAGAATGTTGGGCCGCACGAGCTGCGCCAGCGGTTTCATCGCGCACCTCCTTCCGTCCGGATGCGCACGGCGTTGGCGTGTGCGTCCAGCCCTTCGGCTTCGGCCATGGCCGTAATCGTCGGCGCGAGGGCTTCGAGTCCGCCGCGCGTCAGTTCCTGATAGGTTATCTTGCGCATGAAGCTCTCCGTGTTCACGCCGCTGTAGGCCCGCGCCCAGCCGCCCGTGGGCAGCGTGTGATTGGTTCCCGAAGCGTAATCGCCCGCGCTTTCGGGCGAGTAGCCGCCGATAAATACGCTCCCCGCGGCCGTGATCCGCGCCGCGGCGTCCCATGCGTCCCGCATGGCGACAATCAGGTGTTCGGGGGCGTAGGCGTCGGCGAACGCGATCTGCTCGTCTGGGTCGCTGAAAACCACGATCCGGCTGTTGGCCAGCGAATTGCCGATTGCGTCGCGGCGGCTGAGCCGCGCGGCCTGCTCCCCGACGGACGCTATTGCCCGCTGTGCGAACTCCTCGCTGCGGCAGACCAGCACGGCCTGACTGTCATCACCGTGTTCGGCCTGCGACAGCAGGTCGGCGGCGGCGAATTCGGGCCGGGCGTCTTCGTCGGCCAGCACCAGCACCTCCGAAGGCCCCGCGGGCAGGTCCACGGCGACGTCGGCTGCGCCGGCCAGCTGTTTGGCTTTGGTGACGTAGCGGTTGCCGGGACCGAAAATCTTGTCGACGCGCGGAATGCTCTCCGTTCCGTAAGCCATGGCCGCCACTGCCTGCGCCCCGCCGAGGGCGAAGACGCGGTCCACGCCGCAGAGGTCGGCCGCATAGAGAATTTCGGGTGCGATCCGCCCGTCGCGGCCGCACGGCGTGCAGAGTATCACCTCGCGGCATCCGGCGATCCGGGCCGGCAGGGCGAGCATCAGCACCGTCGAGAAGAGCGGGGCTTTGCCGCCGGGGATATACAGCCCCGCGCGGCCGATCGCCACGGCGCGCTGTACGCACCTGACGCCCGGCATCGTTTCGACCTCGACCTGCGCCGGGAGCTGCGCCCGGTGGAAGGCTTCGATGTTGGCCTTCGCCTGCTCCAGCGCGGCTTTTAACTGCGGCGATACGGCCTTCGCGGCTTCCGCACGCCGTTCGCGCGTCACTTCGAACGTTTCGGGGAGGTATCCTTCGATGCGGCGGACGATCCGGCGCAGGGCCGCGTCGCCGCCCGTGCGCACCTCGGCGAGGATCGCGGCTACGCGCTCCCCGATCTCCTCCTCCTGCCGCGTACAGCGGGCCGTCAGCGCCGGCCATTCGCTGCGCGGGGGATTTACATAGATTTTCGGCATTTCCATTTTTTCGGGTCGTTTTTAGGGGTCAGCGGATCATGTTTTCGAGCGTCAGCACCAGAATTCCTTCCGCGCCGAGGGCCTTGAGCCGTTCGATGCGCTCCCACAACTGCGATTCGCAGATCACGGCGTGTATCGAGCACCATCCCTCCTGCGCCAGCGGCAGGACGGTAGGACTGCGCATGCCCGGCAGGATCGTGATCGCTTCGTCGAGCTTCTCCTGCGGGAGGTTCATCAGCACGTACTTCATGCCGCGGCTTTCGAGTATCGAGTTGAAGCGGAACGTGAGTTGGGCCGTTTCACGGCGTTTATCCTCATCGAGTTCCGGATTTGCAATCAGCACCGCTTCGGAATAAAATACCTTCTCCACTTCGACCAATCCGTTCGAGATCAGCGTGCCGCCCGACGATACGATGTCGAATATCGCGTCGGACATTCCCACGGCGGGGGCGATTTCGACCGACCCTTCGATGGTGTGTATTTCGGCGTCGATGCCCTTCTCGGCGAAGAACCGCGCGAGGATGTTGGGGTAGGAGGTCGCCACGCGCTTGCCGCGGAAGTAGTCCAGTCCGTTGTAATCCGCCGTCCGGTCCACGGCCAGCGAGATGCGGCAGCTGCCGAATCCGAGGTCCATGGTCCGTTCGACCGGGAAGTTCTTCTCCGCGACCTCGTTCAGCCCCACGATCCCCAGATCGGCGACGCCCATGGCCACGGCCTGCGGAATGTCGTCGTCGCGCAGGTAGAGCACCTCCATCGGGAATCCGTCGGCGCGGGAGATGAGTTTGCGCTTGCTTTCGGCGACGCCGATGCCTGCTTCCGAGAGCAGGTCGATGCTCTGCTCGTTGAGTCGGCCTTTGGCCTGAATTGCTATTCTCAGCATGTTTGTTTGTTGTTTTTCAGACACCCGCCTGCGGAACGGACATGAAAAAAGCCCATCCGCAGGGGATGAGCTTCGTTATGATATATAATCCTTATTTACATATGCACATCGATCTTACCCCTTCGGAAAGTGGTTGTGATGATGATGGATATGGTTGAATATTGTCATTTGCAATGTCGTTGGGACAAATGTATGTATTTTTGGATGAAAAATCAAAATTTCTGCCGAAAAGTTTTCGATAATCTTCCGCCGGTGCCGCCGAAAACCCTCTTTGCTTTCGGTGTTCAGTCGTTTGTTGTTTTGATTGTCAGTTGTTTGAGTCGTTTGTAGATTCGCTGCGTCTTTTCGGTTCGCGGGCCGGTGATTTGTCGTCGGACGGCCGCGAATGGCCACCGCCGAGCCGCGAAAGACGGGGTTGCCGGTTTCAATATACGGATTATGCTTATCTTTGGAGGTCTGCCTAAGCAGTCTTTAGTAAAATATTGTTGTTATGGAAACCGAAAAGAAACGTATCGAATATACCAACGGCGAGATCGTCGTGGTCTGGCAGCCGCACCTCTGCATCCATTCGGGCGTCTGCGTCCGCATGCTTCCCGAAGTTTACAACCCGCAGGAGCGGCCGTGGGTGAAACTGGAAAACGCCACGACCGACCGGATCGTCGCGCAGGTCGAAAAATGCCCTTCGGGAGCGTTGTCCTATCGTAAGGCGTGACGCCCGCTCATCCCGTTGAAAAGCCGCCCATGGATGCTGAATTCGTCGATCTGACGGCCTAAAACCTTGCCGACGAGCATTTGTGCTGCATTATCCGCACGAAAAAGGCCCATCCGGGCGTAGAGGCAAAGCGGCGGTGGCTTTCCGACCGGCTCCGCGAGGGGCACGTCTTCCGGAAGCTGAATGCGAAGGGCGTGGTCTTTATCGAATACGCGCCTCTCGAAACGGCATGGGTGCCCGTGATTGGCGACAACTATTATTATATCTATTGTTTGTGGGTTGCGGGTCCTTACAAAGGCAAGGGCTATGCAAAGGCGTTGATGGAACATTGTCTGGCCGATGCGCGGACGCATGGAAAATCGGGCGTCTGCATGCTCGGTGCGGAAAAGCAGAAAGCGTGGCTTTCGGACCAGTCTTTTGCCCGGAAGTTCGGCTTCGAGGTCGTCGATACGACCGACAACGGCTACGAGCTGCTGGCGCTTTCGTTCGACGGAACCACTCCGCAATTCGCGCACAATGCGAAAAAACAGCGTATCGAAAGTCAGGCGCTGACCGTCTATTACGATATGCAGTGCCCCTTTATCCCCGGCAATCTGGAAATGATAAGACAACACTGCGAAGCGCACGGTGTCCCGGCGGATTTCATCGAGGTGGATACGCTCCGCAAGGCCAAGGAGCTGCCCTGCGTATTCAATAACTGGGGCGTCTTCTACAAGGGAAGATTCGAAACGGTGAATCTGCTGGACGCCGCGGCCTTGGAACGGATCCTGAAAAAGTGATTCCCGCCGGGACTGTCTCCCTATATCGGCCCTCCCCTCGAAAAAATCTCCGAACCCTTCGTCGTTCCGGATGCTCCATCCCGCCCGTCCCCGCATTATTCTGCTTTTTTTGCCCGCTTTTTCGGGACTCTTTTCGTATATTTGTAATTCGAATCTGAACTTACGCTTATGACATCCGCCGCCGTTATCGCTACCGTTCTGGGCTACATAGCCGTCCTCTTCGCCGTAGCATGGGTCTCCGGCCGCCGCGCCGACAACGCCGGGTTTTTCTCCGGCAACCGCCGCACGCCGTGGTACATGGCCGCCTTCGCCATGATCGGCGCCGCCATGTCGGGCGTGACGTTCATCTCCGTTCCCGGCTCGGTCGCCGTAGACGGCTTTTCCTACATGCAGATGGTCGCGGGCTTCACGGTCGGACAGCTGATCGTCGCTTTCGTGCTGATTCCCACGTTCTACCGCCTGAAGGTGGTGTCGCTCTACGAATACCTCGACGACCGCTTCGGCGTGCGGTCGCACCGTACCGGGGCGTGGTTTTTCTTCGTCTCGAAGATGCTGGGGGCGGCCCTTCGCATCTATGTGGTCTGCGCCGTGATGCAGTTGCTGGTCTTCAGCCATTACGGACTTCCGTTCTGGCTCAATGCGGCGGTCACGATGCTCTTCGTATGGCTCTACACCCAGCAGGGCGGCGTCAAGTCGCTGATCTGGACCGATACGCTCAAGACGGTGTGTCTGGTGGGAAGTCTCGTGCTGTCGATCGTCTTCATCATGCAGGCGCTGGGCATGTCCCTGCCCGAAATGACCCGCGAGGTCGCCGCGTCGCCCTATTCGAAGATGTTTTTCTTCGACGACCCGGCTTCGGACCGCTATTTCTGGAAGATGTTTGCGGCGGGCATCGTGCTGCTGATCGCCATGACGGGACTCGATCAGGACATGATGCAGCGCAACCTGAGCTGCGCCACGCCGCGCGACTCGCAGAAAAATATCGTCCTCACGGCCGTCAGCCAGATTTTCGTGATCTTCCTGTTCCTCGTGCTGGGCGTGCTGCTTTACATCTACATGGACCGCAGCGGGCTGGCGATGCCCGAAAAGGGCGATCAGGTCTTTTCGCAGGTCGCAGTCAACGGCGGATTGCCGGTATTCGTTGGCATACTGTTCGTTATAGGACTTATTTCAAGCACCTATTCAGCCGCAGGATCGGCCCTTACGGCCCTCACGACTTCGTTTACGGTCGATATCCTTGACGGCACGAAACGTTACGGCGAACGACGTCTGACCCGCCTGCGCCGCATCGTCCATGTGGCGATGGCCCTCGGCATGGCGCTGGTGATCCTCGCCTTCGAATACCTTGCCGACGACAGCGTCATCAATCTGGTCTACAAGGTCGCCAGCTACACCTACGGCCCGATTTTGGGTATGTTCGCTTTCGGTATCTTCACGCGTCTCAGGGTGCGCGACGGCTGGATGCCCCTCGTGGCGCTCGCCGCTCCGCTGCTGAGCGCCCTGCTGCAATACTGGGCGTATGAGGCGTGGGGTTACCGGATCGGTTTCGAACTGTTGATTTACAATGCCGCATTTACGATGGCCGGCATGCTTTTACTGGTCAAACGACATGAAAAATAGACTGTTGTATATTCTCCTGCTGCTCGGTCTGTGCGGGCAGGAGGTCTCGGCCGCCGGAATCGACGGCCCTGCGCGCCGCGAAATCGGACGCACGCTGACGCGCATCGTCGCCCGCGAAGTGTCGGGCGGCTATGTCCGCATCGAGGGGGTGGACGCCTCGCGCAAGCGGGTGCGAATCTACACCTCGGTCGGCCTTTCGTACTATCCGTTCCGCGAAGAGAACCTGCGCGCCATGCGCGACTCGGTGCGTCTGCTCATGCCGCCGGAGTTCCGCAAGGCGGACATCGAACTTTATTCCGACAAGCGGGAGGTCGGCGAGCTGATTCCGATGGCCTGCCGAACCGGGGCGGAATACCGGAAACTTTTGCGCAAGAAGAAGATCGTGCCCTTTACCAACCGCTCCGAGCGGCCGCTGGTGACCCGTTCTTCGGCGCCCGTGGTGCCGTCGCAGGGACTCGCCGGGCGGCATATCGCCTTGTGGCAGAGTCACGGCCGCTATTTCGACCAGCCCCAGAACCGCTGGAAATGGCAGCGTTCGCAGTTGTGGCAGACCTGCGAGGACCTCTATACCCAGAGCTACGTGCTGCCGTATCTGGTTCCGATGCTCGAAAATGCCGGGGCCTGCGTGATGCTGCCCCGCGAACGCGACGTGCAGAAGTACGAGATACTGGCGGACAACGATGCCGCCGGGCAGTACCGCGAGGAGGAGGGGCCTGAGAAATGGCAGCCGGGCGGCATGGGCTTCGCGCATGTGCAGCAGGTCTACACGACGGGACAGAATCCCTTCCGGGACGGCACGACGCGCCGCGTGAGATCGGTGACCGGCGGGGCGGAGAGCCGCGCCGTGTGGACGGCCGACATTCCCGAACGGGGCGAATACGCCGTTTACGTGAGCTACGATTCGACTCCGCAAAACGCTGACGACGCGCAGTATACGGTGCATCACCTCGGAGGGGACAGCAGCTTCGCCGTAAATCAGACCATGGGCGGCGGAACGTGGATCTACCTCGGCCGCTTTCTGCTCGACGCCGGTTCGCAGGAGGTCGTGACGCTTACCAACCGCTCGCGTCAGGCGGGCCGCATCGTCTCGGCCGACGCCGTGAAGATCGGCGGCGGTTACGGCAACATAGCCCGCACGGTGTGCGATTCGCTGCGCCGGCCCGGCATGGTGTGCCATTTGGAGACGAGCGGTTATCCCCGTTTCTGCGAGGGCGCCCGCTACTGGCTCCAGTGGGCCGGATTCGACGAAAAGGTCTACTCCCCGAAGGAGAACCGGGACGATTACAAGGACGACTACATGTCGCGCGCCCATTGGGTCAATGCCCTGACGGGCGGTTCGGAGCGGATGCCCGACAGCGCCGGGCTGCGCATTCCGGTCGATATGGCGCTGGCGTTCCACTCCGATGTGGGCGTGCGGCTCAATGACGACATCATCGGCACGCTGGGCATCTTCTATACGCGCGAGAACAAGGGCAAGTTCGAAGGGGGCGCCGACCGCTACCGTTCGCGCGACCTCACGGATATCGTCATGACCCAGATCGTCGAAGATATCCGCAGCACGTACGAACCGGCATGGAGCCGCCGCGGGCTTTGGAACCGCGCCTATTACGAAGCGCGCGTGCCGGGGGTGCCGACCATGCTGCTCGAACTGCTGTCACACCAGAATTTCGCCGACATGCGCTACGGCAGCGATCCGCGTTTCAAGTTCCTCGTGAGCCGTGCCGTCTATAAGGGTATCCTGCGCTATATCAGCTCGCAATACGGATTACCTTACGTAGTGCAGCCGCTGCCCGTGGAGTCGCTCGCCGTGCAGTTCGCCGAAGGTGGCAAGGCGGCGGTCACTTGGTCGCCCGTGATGGATTCGCTCGAAACGACCGCGGCTCCGACGGGGTATGTGGTCTATACGCGCATCGACGACGGCGGCTTCGACAACGGCCGTTACGTCGATAAACCCTGCCTGCTGACCGCGCAGGAGCCGGGGCGCATCTACAGCTACAAGGTGACGGCCGTGAATGAGGGCGGCGAGAGTTTTCCGTGCGAGACCGTCGCCGCATGCCGCATGCCCGACGAGAAGGGGACGGTGCTGATCGTCAACGGCTTCGACCGCGTCAGCGCGCCGCTGAGCGTGCGCGCCGATTCGCTGGCGGGGTTCTATACCGACATCGACGGCGGCGTGCCCGACCGGCAGGATATTTCGTTCATCGGCGCGCAGCACGTATTCGACATGCAGATGGCCAAATGCGAGGTAGACAGCATCGCTTTGGGTGCCTGCGCCTGCGATTACGAAACGGAGGTGATCGGCGGCAACACGTTCGACTATCCCGCCCTGCACGGACGTTCGGTCGCAGGGGCCGGATATTCGTTCTGCTCGGCGTCGGTGCGCGCCGTCGAGCGCGGCGAGGTGTCGCCCGACGGTTATTCCGCCGTCGATCTCATTCTGGGCGAACAGCGTTCGACGACCATCGGACGCGGGGTGACGGGCTATGCCTTCAAAACCTTCTCCCCGGAGTTGCAGGCCGTTCTGCGCCGGTATATGGCCGGCGGCGGTGCGCTCTTCGTGTCGGGAAGCTATGTGGCGACCGACCTCTGGACGGGCGGCGAGGCCTCGGACGACGACCGCAGGTTCGCCGAGGAGGTGCTGCACTACACCTACGACGGCGGCCGGGCGGCGCAGCGCGGACGGGTGCGGGTTGTGACTTCGCATCCCGGATTTTCGCGCGACGAGTACCGTTATGTCAATGAATACCGTCCGGACCGCTACCGGGTCGAGTCGCCCGACGCCCTGCGGCCCGCCGGGGCGGGGGCCTTCTCGGTGATGCGTTACGTCGAAAACGGCCGCACGGCGGGCGTGGCCAGCGAAGCGGGCGGAACGTTCGTCATGGGATTTCCGTTCGAGTCCATCGAGAGCGACGTGCAGCGCGACCGGCTGATGCGCGACGTGCTGGACTTCCTGCTGAAGCAAAAGGATAGATGATTTGTGTATTTATTTAAAAATAGTAATTTTATGTCACTCGAACAACAGATTTCGAAAGGGATCATGGAGGCCATGAAGGCCAAGGATACCGTGCGTCTGGGCGCACTGCGCAATGCCAAGAAATACATCATCGAAGCCAAGACGGCGGGACCGGAAATCACCGAACTGCCCGACGCCGACGTGCTGAAGATCATCTCCAAGCTGGCCAAGCAGGGGACCGACTCCGCGGCGATCTTCACCGAGCAGAACCGCCCGGACTTGGCCGCCGAAGAGCTGGCGCAGGTGGCCGTATTTCAGGAATTCCTGCCCAAGCAGCTCACTGCCGAGGAGCTTGCCGCCGAGGTCAAGGCCGTGATCGCCGAGGTCGGCGCGACGTCGATGAAGGAGATGGGCAAGGTGATGGGCGTCGCTTCGAAGAGGCTCGCAGGCCGTGCCGACGGCAAGGATATTTCGGCCAAGGTCAAGGAGTTGTTGGCGTAGGGCGGCGGATGAGACGGTTGCTGCTGGTTGTTTGCTGGCTTGCCGCGGCACAGACGGTCTGCGCCCGCAAACCCGCCGTGCGCTTCGACCTGCCTTACACGCTCGAACGGGGCAAGTATGTCGTGACGGTCGAGACCGCTGCGGGACCGCGCCGCTTTGCCTTCGACACGGGGGCTTCGAAGACCTGCATCAGCGAACGGCTCAGCCGCGAACTGGGACTCGCGGCGTCTGGCCGTGGGACGTCGGGCGATTTCGAAGGTCATCGTCATGCGATCACCTATGTCCGGGTGCCGTATCTCCGGATGGGCGAGGCAACCTACTCCGACCGGCAGGTGATCGTGCTGCCCGACAGCTCCTATATCTTCCGCTGTCTGGGCTTCGACGGCATTGCGGGCAGCGATCTGCTGCGCGGCTTCGTCGTGCGGATGCCCAATGCCGACTCGACGATCACGCTGGCGGGCGACCTGCGCCAGCTCGGCGGGTTCCGCTGCCGGGGCGGTGCGCGGATTCACTTTGCGGGAAACGCTCCTGTAATCGCCGCCCGTGTGGGCTGCGGCAAGTCCCGGATGAAAACCTACATGAAATTCGATACCGGCTCCGGGGCCTTGTTCGACTGCCGTTACGACGAGTGCCGGGCGATGATCGAAAAGGGGATTTTGCGGGAGGTGCGCCGCACGGAGGGACACTCCGGCAATCTGGGGTGGACCAACCGGTCGGTCGTCGGTGAAGCCGTGCGGGGTGTGATTCCCGAATTCGGACTGGCCGGAAATACGCTTGCCGGGATGCCCCTCGAAGTGACCCACGGCGGACACAGCTAGCTCGGATGCGGAGTTTTCCGCTGGGGAACGGTCGTGATCGACTATCCCGGCCGCCGTTTCTGGCTGCTGCCGCATGCCGAACCGCCCGGACCGCCCGATGTGTCGGTAAGCGGCGTCACCGTCGCGCTGGACGGAGGACGGCTGGTCGTGGGGCAGGTCTGGGACGAGACGCTTGCGGATAGGGTGGCTCCGGGCGACCGGATCGTATTTCTCGGAACGGTGGATGTGTCGCGGGTCGATCCCTGCGCCGTAATCCGGGGTGAAATCCGCGGCGACAAACCCCAGATGACGGTCGAACGCAAGGACGGAACCCGTGTGACGGTTCCGGTAAAAAGGATGAAATAAATGCACGTATTGGAATATCTGCACCGCAATGTCAAGACGGTCGCCATGCCCTCGGCCATGGTGGCGGGCGCCTTGCTGTGCCGTCCGGTGACGGCGCTCGAAGCGTGGACGCACCAGATGATTACGCCCTCGCTGATCTTTCTGATGCTCTTCGTCACCTTTTGCCGGGTGAAACCCAGCCAGATGAAGCCGTCGATGCTGCACGTGTGGCTGCTGCTGTTTCAGGTCGTGGTGAGCGCGGCGCTTTATTTCGCGTTGCTGCCGCTCGATGCGATCGTGGCGCAGGGGGCGATGATCTGCGTGCTGGCTCCCGTGGCGATGGCCGCGGTGGTGATTGCGGGCATGCTGGGGGCCAACGTTCCGACGATGGCGACCTACAGCCTGCTGTGCAATATGGCGATCGCGTTGATCGCGCCCGTCGTGCTTTCGCTGGCCGGAACCGGGGCCTGCTCTTTCACGCAGATACTGGCCCGCATCGCGCCGCTGCTGATCATGCCTTTCGCGGCGGCGCAGTTCTGCCGTTTTCTGCTGCCGAAGACCGCGAAATGGATCGGCGACCACAGTCAGATTTCGTTCTATATGTGGCTGGCGTCGCTGGTCGTGATTATCGGACGCACGACGGCATTCATCATCGACCTGCACGATGCGTCGCTCTCGGTCGAGCTGTGGCTGGCGTTCGCCGCACTGGCGATCTGTCTGGTGCAGTTCAAGGTGGGCCGCATGCTCGGCCGCCGTTACGGGGACGCGCCGGCGGGCGGGCAGTCGCTCGGCCAGAAGAACACGGTGCTGGCCGTATGGATGGCGCAGTCGTTCCTCGACCCCATCTCCTCGATCGCCCCGACGGCTTATATCGTGTGGCAGAACTTCGTCAATTCCTATCAGATTTATCGCCACGATCAGCGGAAGTCGGATTGAGCGCCTTCGGCGTCGGGCTTTTCTTCCGCCTGCAATCGTCACGAAAAATAGGACAGCCGCGATTTCGGGTCGCGGCTGTCTTGTGTGTATGCGAGGCTGTTACCGGACGAGGGTTATTTCCGGAAGATGAAATAGACGGCCAGAATCAGGCAGAGGAATCCGGCGAGGTGGTTCCAGCGCAGGGTGTCGGATTTCATGAAGACCAATGCAAAGAGCGTGAATACGGAAAGCGATACGACCTCCTGTATCACTTTAAGTTCCCAGATGGAGAACGGGCCGCCGAACTGCGCGGAGCCGATGCGGTTGGCGGGGACCTGAAAGCAGTATTCGAACAGGGCGATGCCCCAGCTCAGCAGGACGATCGCCAGCATGCCGAAGCGTTCGAGTTTCGATTTGAATGCGATATGCCCGTACCATGCGAGCGTCATGAAGGCGTTCGATATGACGAGCAGAACGACGGTGGAGATTCCTTTGAACATATATGCGTCCGGGTTAAAAATCCCGCAAATGTATCAAAAATTTCCGTACGATATCCGCTTCGGGGAAATATTTGCGTCGGCCGGCCGAATCCCGAATCCGGGAGGAGCAGAGGGAAGGTAATGCTGAGGAGGTTGCAAAGGGGGCGCGAGGGGCAGGAGGCGGGGCGTTTTCTTGGGTCGGGCTTCTGAGAGGGGGCAGCCGATCCGCATGATCCGCCGAAGGGGCGCCGGACAAAAATCCCGACCCTATTGAGGTCGGGAATTGCGGCGGCCTTTTGCGGGGCCGTGCGCTTATTTCAGCAATGTTTCGAGGTCGGTGATGTCGCGGAAGTCGCCGATGATGACGTCGGCGTCGGTTTCGGCGGCCAGCATTTGGCGGGAGTGCGTGGACGCCAGCGCGACGATGCGGCCCGCGCCGGCCCGCCGTGCCGACTCGATGCCCGCCTTGGCGTCTTCGAAGACGACGCATTCGGCCGGTGCGAGTCCGAGTGCGGCCGCCGCCGTCAGGTAGATTTCCGGATCGGGTTTGCAGCGCGTCACCATGTCGCCGTTGATTTTGGCGTCGAAAAAGGATTCGATGTCGCACTTCTCAAGCACGAAATCGACATTGGCCCTGCACCCCGACGAACCTACGGCGCAGCGTATGCCCGCATCGCGGAGTTTGTCGAGAAGGGCGACCAGTCCCGGCATGGGTTCGATTTCGGGAGCGTAGATTTCGCGGTAGACGGCCTCCTTCTCGTCGCCAAGCGCCGCAGTTCCCTTCTCGCGGATCACCTCTTCGGGCATGATGAGCCGCATGATGTCGTCGTTGCCCCTGCCGAAAGCCCCTCCCAGTTTCTCCTTCCAGCCGCGCACGCCGTAGCGGTCGCAGAAGATTTCGAACGCCCGGATGTGGACCGGCGAATTGGCCACGAGCGTACCGTCCATGTCGAATATGGCGCCTTTTATCATATGATTCCGTATTTTAAGCCCCAAAGGTAGTCAAAATCTTCGACACAAGGAACCCTATGTCAGAATTTGAGGTGCATGCTCAGGTTTACGGCGAAGTTCTGCACGTCCTGTCCCGGCTTAGGATCGCGGTGGGTGAGACGCCAGATGCAGTCCACGCGCAGCAGGCGGAAGATATTTTCGACGCCGAAGCCCATTTCGACGTAGGGGTCCGAAACCGACGTCATGCCGCGGGGGAAGAGCAGTGGGGCCTGCGTGTCGGGCAGACTGCCGTCGTTCTCCTTCGAGAGCGTGCCCCACACGCCCTTGCAGACCAGCACTTCGCGCCACTTGAGTTTCTTGACGAGCGGAATGCGGCCCAGCAGGATGCCGTTGAAGTGGTGTTCGAAGAAGAGCGCCACCCATGCGTCCGATGCGAATTCGTAGAAATTCATGCACGAGAAGGCATTGGGATCGTAGAAATAGGTGCCGTTGCCTTCGTGGAGCTTGAGCAGCGGATAGGGGACTTTGCCGAAGATTTTGCCGCCCTGCAGCGTGATGTTGGAATAGCCCAGCGGCGGCAGTTCGGGTTTGTAGTGGATGCCCCCTTCGAGCCGGTAATATTCGTAGCTGTCGTTCAGCATGGCGGGAACGCCGGCCGTGAATCCGAGCGTCAGGACGGGGTAGACCGTGCCCATGTACTGCTTGTCGAAGGGCAGGCGGTAGATGCTCTCGTTCTTCGAAATACGCATCCCGACGTGCAGCGCGGCGTCCGATACGGAGTTTACGATCCGGCCGTCGGGGCGCACCAGCGGCACGTAGCGGTTGCCGAAGATCTTCTGGATGCGGGCGCCGAGGAAATTGCTGGTGCCGTGGCTCCATTCGTGTTCGTAGCCGATCTCGCCGCGGTTGACCATCGAAAGCCGGGAGTCGCCGCGCGAGAGCAGCGAGCTGAGGATGTTGCTCTCCGTGAGCGCGTTCTGTCCCGCACCGAGCTGCATCACGTCGTGCCGGCCCGAAACGGTGAGCTTGCGTGTCAGGCGGCGGTTGAAGGCCAGTTCGACGCTGCCGCCGCCCTTGAACATGCCGTCGCGCGTGCCGTAGGCCGCATATCCTGAGAGACGTATGCGTTTGCTGACGGCCGTGGTCGTGCGGAATCCCGGCTGCATGCGGAACCCTTCGAGTTTGTTGAAGCTGGCCAGTTTGTAATAGGGGCCGATACCGATGTATTTGGTGTTCCAGTAACCGACGATCACGGTGTTGATGAGCGTGTAGATGTTGCGGTAGAGCGGCACGTTCTGCACCGAATCGACCATCGAGTAGATGCCTTTCTCCTTCTCGCTCAGCCGGTAGGGGCGCACCTCTTCCCAGAAGGCTTCGTCCGTGCGGCAGACTCCCTCTTCGTCGCCGATGACGACGTTGTTGTCCATGCGCGCGACTTCGTCGGGAATGGGAACCCCGACGCGCACGTCGGAGTAGACCACTTCGCGCGTGCCGATGAACGAGGTCAGCTTCGACGAGTCGCCCGTGGCGATCGAAAATTCGGCCGACACCCGGTCGCGGTGGCGGAACCACGTACTGTCGGCGACGAGGCGGTTGTCGTTTTCGAGCCGCAGGTGCTTGATCCAGTTTACATTGACGCCCTTAGGCATGCGCGCCGAGGCCGACTGCAGGGCGTACGACGCCGAGTCGATATTGACTTCGCCGTCGAGTACGGGCGTGGCGAGCCGCTTGGGATGGAAACGGATTTTGTAGGTTTTGCGCCCCTCCACCTGCATGCTGTCCACCAGAAAATAGTCGTAGAAGGCCAGACCCGAATCGGAGAGCGGACTGGCGAAGCGGACGTTGAAGATGTCGATGTAATTGGCGTAGAAATTGACGTTGCCGTGCATCCGGCCCGTGAACTGGGCGATGGCGAAGCTGTCCTCGACGCCCGACACGCGGCTGGCGCGGATGATTTCGCGCGAAACGGCGGGGGTGCGCCTGCTGTGGTAATAGTCGGCCGTGGCTTCGGAGATCATGGCCGGCAGGTAGGCCTGTCCGGTGAGCGCCGAGGTGTCGATGTAGTCGAAGACGAACCCGAAATTGCGTTGCAGCCGCTTGCTGCGGAACCGGGGCTTGATGTTCGTCAGGTCGAGCTGCATCTTGGTATAGGTGGCGCAGGTGTAGCTGTCGTACAGGTCGGGATCGTTCTGGGGCTTGCGGCGGATGACGCCCCGCAGAATCGGATGCGCCGGGTTGTCGCCGGGGGTGATGACGACGCTGCCGATGCCGAACTCCACGGCTTCGAGGGCGAAGTCGATCTGGTTGAAGCCTCCCTGCACGAGCGGCTTGGTCTGCGAGGCGTAGCCGACCATCGAGGCCTGCACGCGGCTCACCGTGTCGCGGGTTTCGAGTGTGTAGATGCCCGCCTCGTCGGTGGTGATGCCCGTCGTGGTGCCGGGAAAGACGACGCTCACGAACTGCATCGGCGTGCCGTCGGCGGCGTCGGTGACGCGCCCGCGGACACGGGTGCTCTGCGCCGGCAGGACGGTGGGGAGGAACAGAACCGCGATGAGAAAGGCGAGCGGTTTGTATGTGATTTTTCGGCGAAGCATCTGACAAATGTAGCTAAAATGCGACAATCCGGGTAAAATAAACTACCTTTGCGCAACTTAAGCCGAAAAATTGAACATCAATAGCTGAGATGGCACACGGAAAAGTCGAAAAGACGAATGCGGCGCGGCTGCTCGACCGTGCGAAGATAAATTACGAGCTCGTTCCCTACGAGGTGGACGAAGAGCATCTGGCGGCGACGCACGTCGCTGAACAGCTGGGCGAGGAGATCGCCACGGTTTTCAAGACCCTCGTGCTGAAAGGCGATCGGACGGGATACTTCGTCTGCGTGGTGCCGGGGAATCATGAGGTCGATCTCAAGGCCGCGGCCCGCGTGTCGGGCAACAAGAAGGCCGATCTGATTCCGATGAAGGAACTGCTGCCCGTGACGGGTTATATACGCGGCGGCTGTTCGCCGGTCGGCATGAAAAAGCGCTTCCCGACTTATATCCACTCTTCGGCCGGGGAGCATCCGTTCATCTATATCAGCGCCGGCGTCTGGGGCCTGCAACTGAAAATCGCCCCGGCAGAGCTGATAGCATTCGTCGGGGCGACCGTGGCTGAGATCAGCCGGGAAGGGTAGTGTCTGAGTTTACCGCTCCGGCCGGGGCTTTGCGCATTTTTCATATACTGCGGCCGTTTGTTCGGCGATAGCGTCCCAGTCGTATTTTTCCATCGGATATTCCTTTTGCCGATAGGGTGCGTCGATGTTCTGCTGGAGTTTCTGCGCCAGCGCGGCTATGTCGCCGACGGGGAAATAAGCCTCTTTTTCAAGACCGACCTCCAGATTGGCCGGAATGTCGCTTACGATGACGGGCAGTCTGTAACTCATCGCTTCCAGCAATGCGATCGGAAGCCCTTCGTGCGAAGAGGGCAGCACGAAGCAACGGGCGTGGGTGAGAAGGGCGTGCAGCTTTTTCCCCTTGATGAAGCCGGTCAGGACGACGCCCTGTTCCCGTGCGTATTTTTTGAGTCCTGCGGAGTACTCGTCTTCGAAATCCGTATCTCCGGCCAGCACCAGTCTGCACCCCTTGTTGTCGGTCTTCGAGAAGGCTTCGATCAGGTGGTGCAGGTTCTTTTCCGGGACGAAGCGGCACATGCTGAAGATGTATTTCCCCTTTTCGACGCCCGTTTCTTCGAGATATTCCGGAAAATCGACGATCTGGGGAGCCGGAACCCCGTTGTAAATCAGATGACACTCTTTGCGGTGGTATTTGCGGATCAGCATGTCGTTTATGACGTTCGAAATCACGATGATTTCATTGGCGAAGCGTGCGCCCATCATTTCACCCAGTCTGAGTACCGTTTTGGCCGCCGCACCCCATTTGTCCCGGTCGTAATCCGGTCCGTGGTGGGTAAATACCACCTTCAGTCCCAGCAGGCGTGCGACCGGCGTCAGCAGCGCCGGGCCGACGGCGTGGATGTGGATGATGTCGGCTTTCAGCTTTTTGGCTTCGAGGACGGCCCGGAACGTATGGACGATCGCTTCGAACGACTTCTTTTTCGGGGTTGCGAGATCGACGAGCGTGATTCCCTCGTATTGCCGCAGCGTGTCGTGCACGTAGCTTTTCCGCCGTATTACGGTTACGTCGAATCCCTTCCGGGCGATACGCGGAAACAGCTCTTCGCAGTGCGTTTCCACGCCGCCCATGATGCCGGGAATCCCACGGGTGCCGGTGACGACTATTTTCATAGCCGGAAAACGGTCATTCTTTTTGGCATTCACGGCTTGGTTAGAATTTTTCCCGCAAATCTCCCTGCATCGGGTCTTGGCCGACATCGCACCACTTCTTGTCCAGACTGGCCGGTTTTCCCCGCAGGCTGCGGAGCTTGTTTCTGAGCGCCCACCTCAGCGGGTATTTCATGTATTTGTGCATTACAGGACTGGCCGTACCGACCATCCAGCAGTTTTTCGGGCATTTCCGGACCATGGCGCGGACTTCCTGCGCCCGGTCGCTCTCCCAGATATTCATGAAGTCGGGCGTTTCGTGGATATTGCCCATAGATTTCTGCCAGTATTTCTCTTCGAGACCGTTGCACGGATACACCTCGCCGAAAGGATCGATGAAGAAGTTCGCCGAACCCGCTTCGCACGGCAGCATGCGGCGGCCGCCTTCGATGTAGTTGATCAGCCCCATATTGAACCATGCGCGGAACCAGCTTTTCGGATGGTTCTCCTGCAACTGCCATTCGATCAGCTGTTCGAAGTTTTTGCACACCTCGTCCTTGTTGGTGATTACGTTGTCGTCCTTGTGGAAATAATAGGAGTTGTGGAAAGCCGCCGTAGCGAACTCCATGCCCAAGGACAGCGACAGCTGATAGAGCGAGAGCATATCCTTGGAATTGTTGTTCGATACGGTGCAGCCGAATCCGATGTCTTTCAGCCCCATTTGCTTCAGCGTGAGCAGTGTTCTCAGCCCTTTGTCGAAGCCGCCGGCATGTCCGCGCAGCTCGTCGTTCTTGCAGCTCAGGCCTTCGATCGAGATGCGGATGCCGATGTTCGGGAATTGTTTGGCCAAGGCCACGACTTTGTCTTCGAACCATCCGGACGTGGAGATGACGATGCGGTCCGTATGTTTGTAGCACTCCTCCACGATCTCCGCCAGATCTTCGCGGACGAAGGGTTCTCCGCCGGTCAGGTTGATGAATTTCAGGCGCGGCAGCGTACGAAGGTCCGCAGCTTTGATTTCGTCGTCTTTTTTCGTGGGGTTGAACCAGATGTTGCACATCTTGCATTTCATCGGACAGCGATAGGTCAGGATGATGCTGGCGTCGGTGGGGTGCGGGATATTTTCAGCAGACATGATTTTGACAGATTTGTATGAATCCAAGGTTTGAATTATAGATTGTACAGCTGTATGAGCTGTTTATAGTATGTTTCCGAATTATAGCGCTTTTTCGCTTCGAGGGCGATGGCGGCATGGTCGAACGGTGCGTCATACATGGCCTGAATTTTGGCGGTCAGATCGTCCGTATCCCTGCTTCTGAAATACAAACCGTTGAAGTCCTCCTGAATCAATTCGGGAATACCGCCGATTTGAGCGCCCAGTACCGGCGTGCCCAAGCATTGGGATTCGATGACGGAAAGCGGATTGTTCTCATATGATTCGGACGGAATGACGCAAAAGCGGGCCTGACTGACAATTCGTTTTATTTCATTCCACTGCTTGAATCCGGCGAATTCGACATTTGGCCCCGCGAGTTTCTTCATTTCGGCATCCAGCGGACCCTTGCCGATGATTACCAATTTGTAAGGCAGTCGGTTCGCGGCGTCGATCAGAGTCTTTATTCCCTTTTCATGCGATATGCGCCCGATGTAGCAGTAGTAATCTTTTTTCAGATAGGCTGCGTCTGCACATTTTTCAACGTCGATAAAATTGCATAATGTATGCAGTTTGCCTCTATCGAAACCGCCTTGTATCATTTTGTCGGCTAGGAACTGACTGGGGCAGATAAATGAATCGGTACAGGCCTCAAGTCTTTCCCTGTTCCATTTCCGGGCTTCTTTATACGCCAATATACTCACCAGCCACGAGTTTTTCATGCATTTGTTCTCCAATACCTTGTGTTTGTCCGTGAAACATGCTTCGCAGATCGTTTTCCCGTTGCGCAGGCAATCGTACCGGGGACATAGCAGTTTCAGGTCGTGCAGCGTCCATACGACTTTGATACCTCTCCGATGGGCGAGTTCGGCGATCAGAGGGGATAATTGCGTGTGGATATTGTTCAGGTGAACGACATCCGGCTGGAAATCATCCAGCAATGCGTTGAATTTCCGTTTTACCTCTTTCGAACCGAATGGCCGTCTAAAGGTTTCAAGTATGTTGGGACCCGGCGAGAAGCGTATTTCGCTCGGAAAATATTTGCTCCACGGAGTCGGGAAATTTTCCGGATGTTGCATGGCGAATACCGCAGTATCGTGATTGTGGTCTTTGAGCAACTGTTCCAGATTCAGCGTGCATACGCAGTCTCCGCCGCGGCGGTAGTAGAATTTATTGGCGAGCAGAACTTTCATAAAAAACGATCGGAGGTAAGACGGAGAGTTTTCAATTTGCATTTTATATCGGCCGCAACTATTTCCGTATAGGCTCTTGCGCCGTTGTCGTTCAAATGCGATGAATCGGCAAAATATGTTTTGTTGTTTGCGAAGCGTTTGTCGCTTAGATAATTATAGTAGGGAATGCTGTACTTTGCACATATGCCTTCCACGATGTCTGGCCAGTCGGCATTGCTCCCGTATTCGGGCGATATGAATACGAACAGGGCGGAATGTCTTTTTACTTCGCAAATAAATTGCTCAAAATAACGGATTTTGACAGGATCTGTTTCGTTTTTCTTTGCGGTGGATTTTGACGGCTCGTAAGTCATCGTATCGTATAAAGGTATGTAGCCGTTATCGGAAGATATGGCTCGATCCGATAAATTATCCATTAGAATGCTCAGGAATTTCGAATTGAACCGGTAGGAATTCGACATCATTTTCCAACGTTCGGACGGATTTATGTCCCAGAATAATGAATCGACTCCCGGATATTGATAATACGGCCGCAAGGGAGCCAAGTATTTGCAATTGTCGTTTGTAAACAGATCGAATGTAGGCTGGATGTCCAGTATGACGATTTTGGGATAGTACCGGGCCGTAATCGTTTTTAGCTTTCCATACCCGTATATGATGCCGTTGCCGTCCAATCCGCAGTTATAGCAACTCATATCCAATGAATCGGACAATATCGAAGGGACGTAGTGATGAGCGGCCCGCGACGAGCCGAAAATCAGGATGTTTGCATCGACTTCGTCGGATATGAAATTATCCCGTTTTGTATATCCGCCGGTTGCATGGACTGTCAGATAACCGAAGATTTTGCCCAGACCGAAGTCGAGCAGACCGCATAACGCAAGAAATATGGCCGATTTGATCAGAAAATTCCGCATGCGTTAGAAGTTTACATAAATGAATTGTCCGGAATCCAATACGCCTGTCAGAAGGATTAGAAACATTAGAAACAGATAGGAACTCCACCTGATTGCTATGTTTCTGTTTTCGAAGAAGAGAAACCGGCGTGGGAAGAATTCGTCGCGCATGTCTTTAAAAAACAATATGCAGACGGCGACGAGCATGTAGATCATATTGCTGTTGTTTGATAAAAACAGGGTAGTCCCGAAATCCGTGAATATTTTGCCGATGACCTTGCATGCGTCCGTTATCGAGGGCATCCGGAAAAATATCCATGCGAAGTTGACGATAAGGAATGTGATGATAATACGAAGCCGGCGATTCCCCCCCCCTTCATACTTCTGAAGACGCAATGCCTTTTCGGCTATTTGCGCGACTCCGTGAATAATTCCCCATATGATGAATGTCCAATTCGCGCCGTGCCAGATTCCGGAGACCAGAAAAGTCGCGAAAATATTCCAATAGGTGCGTAATTTGCTGCATCTGCTGCCGCCTAGCGGAATATATACGTAATCACGGAGCCAGATGGACAGCGAAATGTGCCATCGGTGCCAGAAGTCGGTTATGCTGGTTGCGAAATAGGGGCGGTTGAAGTTATTGATCAGATCGAATCCCAAGACTTTGGCTACTCCGATAGCCATTAACGAATAACCTGCAAAGTCTCCGTATATTTGCAGCGAATAACACAAACTGGCGACGAACAGGGAGAACCCCGTCTGATAGGTGTAATTGTCATAAATGCTGTCTACGTACAGACCTAATCGGTCTGCTAACACGACTTTTAGAAACAAGCCCCATAACAACAGTTTCAACCCCTGTGTCGCTTTGTCGGCATCGAAAGTTTTGAGACTTTTGATTTGCGGCAGCAGGTCCTTCGCCTTGCTGATAGGCCCCGAAGCTATTTGCGGAAAAAATGAAATGAACAGTGCATAGTCCCGGAGGTTGCGTTCGCAGTCGGTCCGTCTGTAATATACGTCCGCCAGATATCCGTATGCCTGAAATGAAAAGAAGGATATGCCGATGGGAGCGGCCCAATGCATTGTATTTATTTCGATGCGCAGGTGGAGGGTCGTCAATATATCGTATACGATGCCATTTATAAAATTGTAGTATTTGAAGAAAAGCAGCGGCAGCAAGGTCAAAATTCCTGCGACGGTCATTTTTAGCTTGTTCTTGGGGCTGTTGCGGGATATATAATGAGCGCCGGTATAGGTCGTCAGAGTTACCCACAAGAGGATCAATGCGTATACGGGCACCCAGTTCATATAGACTGCATAGCTTATCAGCAATAGAAGCCAGCTGCGCCATTTTATCGGACAGAGATAATATGCGGCGAAGATTGTCGGGAATGCAAGTAGAAATACAAATGAATTGAACAGCATGCTGAGGCTCTCTAGTTAGGCGTTGCGTCTGATATGTCGGAAATGGTATTTTACTGTTTTTGAATTGATTTTTTATAGATGTCCGTTAATAATTGGGCGGAATGGATATTCGTTAGGTTTTCCCGGTAGTCGATACAATTTTTGACATAAAAGGAATTGTTGTCGATGATTTCTTTTAGCTCGTCTACTCCCCATTGATTCTTGGCTATTCCCAGCTTATTCGCTTGGATGTAGCCGGCTGAAGCCGGTTGAGTGTTTGTCAGAATCGGGGTCCCTGAAACGATGGATTCCGGAATGGAAACCATATTCAGATCTTTTCGCGTATTGATAAGAAAGCAAAGAGATTCTCGGATATATTTATTCAGTGTTTGCTGAGGTAAAAATCCGAGAAATCGGACACTTTCCGAGAGTTTTAATTCCGACACTAATTTTTTTAAATTTGCTTCTTCTTCACCTCGCCCGGCTATCAACAATTTAATGTCTTTATATGCTTCCATTTCATGGAATCGCTGGAAAATCCGAATTATTCCGTCAATATTTTTTCTGAGAATCAATTGGGACGAACTGATTATTTGGCGTTCTTTTTTTTCGGAATAGGTGAATTTATCGACATTAATTCCATGATCAACGATTTGCTTTACTGTTTGCGGCATATATTTGCTAATAAATTTGTAAGCTGGCCCTGAGCGGGGCGCTACTGCTGCAATCCGTTGCATGAATAAGCGTACAATGACATTATGCCATATTTTCGATGGAAGTCGATGGAATTTGTTTTGGTGATCGGTCAGTTCTTGCCAGATTACGGTTTTTTCGGGACAGATTCTTGCCGCGAATAAAGACTGAACTGAAAATGTTTCACTGGATATAAGCAGATCGAATGATTTTTCATTTTCTTTGATATATGGCCATAGTTCAGGAGAAAAGGGCAACATAGCCGGCGGGAAAAGTTTTTTGCACTTGGATTTGAAAAAAAGAATTTCGAAATCATACGCTTCTTTTTCCGCAGGAGCATACTCTTCGGCGGCGGCTAATGTTACATCGTGTCCCAGTCGTTTGAATCCTAGACACATGTTGTAAATCATCGTGTCTTTTATGGATTTGACTTGCGGAATTACATTGTTGTCCGCCGTAAAAAGGATCGGATTCAATATCAATACCTTCATGGCATCACATCTGTTTGTTCGCAGGGGATGAGTACAGATTTATATAGTCTTGTTCCAATATATTCTCTGAATAGAATTCTGGATACAGATTCGCATTTGTGCTGGCGCTGCCGGAATCCAATGCCTGCTGCAGCTTGTCGGCCAGATCTTCGACATTTCCGGCTTTGAAGAACAGCGAGTCCCGGTTGGCGTATTCTTTGAAAAAAGGCACGTCTGACATCACGACTTTCTTCCTGAAATAGAACGCAAGGGAAAGCACGCCCGACATGGTGGCCGAACGATACGGATAAACTACGATTGCGGCTTTGGTGAATAGATCTCGGACTTCGGCATCCTTGATGAACCGGTTCAGTCTGATAATGTTTTTATTGTCGGTTACGTAGTGTCTGCCTTTTCCTGCTATTACCAGCTTGTGTCTGTCGTGGAAGACTTTTTGGTCGTACGCCTCTATCAGCAGATCGACACCTTTGTAGTGATCTACAGTGCCGAAAAACAGAATGTAGTCGGATGTGTTTTTCAGTTCCTCTATTTGGCTTCTTCCATTTTTTATCGCTTGGGTTACTAACGAGGGGAAATGATTGAATACAACGTGTTTATTCGGGTAGCTTTCTTTTAAAGCTATATACTGATGTCGTGATGATGTCGTTAGATTCGGAATGATCTTCAGGTAAGTGCGTGTACACCATATGACGTATTTGTGCAAGAGTCTGCCCGGAAAAGTCATTGTGTCCGATTCGTGTTGATTCAGGTCATGAACCGTATAGTACAACCGCTCTTTAGGGTGTTGGCATAGAATATAAAAAAATAGACAGAAGTCTCCTGTCAGCAGATGAATTGCATCTATTTTGTGTGTTTTCGCAGTTCTTTTTATCGTGTCTATGATTCTTGCCGGATATATTTTGTATATTAACTTGAGAAGTTTGGAGCGGGGATATTCTATGTATTCGATATGCTCGACTTCCTTCAGGTAGTTGCGGTAAGATCGTTTTCCGGAATTGACAACCACAGCGTATATCTCGAATTCATTGCTTTTCGATAATGCATTTATGACAGAGGATGTGTATGGAATCATCCCCGGTGCAGACTCTGTGGCGATAAATAGGATTCGCTTCATTTGATGGATGTGCGCTTCCGTGCTGTTATTCGTTGCTGTGACGTTTATAATTCAAAAAGGTGCGGAAATTGCTCCGGATTCGCTGCCATGTTATCTTATGCCGATTTGTCCATAGGCTCTCTGCAAGAAAGGCGATATTGTTTCGGCAACCGTATTTTTTCAAGCTTTTCACGCTTACTCCGATCTGTTTGTCTGTCATGACATCGGGATACATGTAATATGTCGTGTCGGGGGACAAGCGGTCGGCCGAGTATTTCATGGGACGGCAGAAAAAATGGATATACAGAAATTCATCGCGGTGAATTCTGTCTTTTTGCAGGTAGTTTCTATATAACCTGCCGTCTTCCCATGTGAATATTTGATATTTGTTTTTATCCTTTTCCGAGGCGGGAAAATGACCCAGAACGAATCCCGGTTCATATTTTTCCAGATCTGCGAAGACCACTTCGTCGAAATACGGAATGTTCAGATACCGGTAAATCGCATCCATCCCGTTTTCATCGAAGCTATAGTTGCTTCTGCCGCTGAATACGTCTTTGTAATTGATTTCTCCGGGGACGATCCGCTTGTAACGGGCGTTTACTTCCGGCGTGTTCTTATACAGTGTGGAATGCCCCAAAAAGCCGAGCCGCTCATATTTATTTAGGTTGTTTTCCGAATAAAATGTCCGTATATTTCCCCACATCAGATCAATGTCGCAATGTCCCCAGAAATCATATCCGGAAAGTTCTTCTGCGAAGATTTCTCCATATGCCGGCTTGAAGAGCGATAATCGCCACGGCCTGTCGATCACGGTTTCAAAATCGAACCAAGCCTTTATCCGTTGTTTGACCTCTTCGTAATTACAGTATTGGACGTGTACGTTCGTTGGAAATTCATAAGGCGTTCTGTCGTCAGTCAGTATTTTCCAATTTACGGTCGGATTTTGCGCACAGCTTAATAGATAAAGTGCAAAATTCTTCGGTAATTTCCCGAAATAGGGGATTATATAACAGATTGTCTTCATTGTTTGTCGATATCGAACTGAACGGGTTTTATTTTCAAAAGAGCAGCAACGGAATAATCCGTAGTTTTGCCCCTGAAATTGCTGCTGAACAATTCCGCTTTTTTCATGGATTCTTCGAATGTACCTATGATTTTTGCCGGGACGCCTCCCACTACACTGCCGGCGGGGACGTCCTTTGTAACGACGGAGCCAGCCGCGACGATCGAATTTTCACCAATGGTCACACCGTACATGATCGTACTTCCCCCCCCCACGAAAACATTACTATGGATTTCTATTTTGCCGTATTGACAATAAAAGCGGTTGGAGCCGGTGGCCCTGTTGAATACGCTGCATGTCATGCTGTGGGTGATTAATCGGCAGCCGGCGGCGATGCGTACGTTATCGTGCAGGCAGACAAGAAACGGTTCCGCCGGAAGGATATTCGTTTTGAAGCTGCAGTTTTCTCCGATATGATGAAATATGCGGTGCTTTTTCAGCCATTGTGCTTTTTTCTCTCCGTCAGCTATTAACAACACGGCGAGTTTGACCCAATACCTTTTGAGTGTGTCCGATGTTATCATGTTTAGAGCGTCTATAGTATAGTTCGTACAGATAAAATAATAACCCATGGAAGAAGAAGGAACCTACTCGATAGAATTCTACGGTAGTGAAACTTGACAGCAGCAGAAAAATATAGAAGAATTTCAAAAAGAGAATGTTGTCGTCGCATTTTCTTCTGATGATCCGCAAGACGGGGAAGAGAAGGGCCAATACGGCCGGAATCCCGATCATCCAGCTCAGTCCGACGATCCCCCAGTCCTGCCATCCGTTATACGGTCCTAATGCAGGATCGACAGTATAGAACGGCTGACCGTATTTTGTTCTGGGGTTGGGGATTCCGCTTCCGAATACATATTCGACCGGAGATTTGAAGTGCTCTTTTGTAAAATAGTTGAACTGGATGACTCGTATGTAATCCTCATTGGCGAATGTGGCGCCCGCTTCCTGCCGCTTCATCATGTTGTTTATGGAGTTCTGAACGACCGAAGTTTGGGAGAGAACGCCTATGACGATAAGGAACAGAAGCATATATTTTACACTGGCGATTTTCTTTACCGAGTAGGTAAATAGGCCCAATGCCAATAATATGGCAGCCATCTGGGTCCTGAATCCTGCTATAAAAAGGACGAAGAACGCAGGCAGTATGTATAATAGGTATTTGGTCTTGCCTGAAAATAAATATTTCCCGTAAAAATAGAATAGACAGATATAGGCGATCAGTTGTCCGTACATGGTAAATCGTCCGATGTCCATATAATCCGTTGCCAAATTGAATATTTTGTCGGGATATATCAGTTGGATTGTGAAGCAGCATAGAAAAATAACGTAGGCGATTGCTAATGCCTTTTCTATCTCTTTTATTGTGTATTTGCCGGATAAAAATATGAAATAAGATATGACCGGGAAAAGTTGCAGGCAAGCTACGGCAGTGAATGTTTTCGATAAACTTTGGTCTTCAAAATGCATGCAAGAGAATGCACTGATAATGAAGAATATGAAATATATGATCAAATACTTCTTAAACATTCCGGGTCTTCTCTCCAGAATGGTTTTTATCATATAATACAAGGCAAAAACAACCGGCAGCAACACAAACTGATAAGGTAAAATTCCCCAGCAGCATGAAAAAAGCAATATCCAGATTATGAGTTTGTTGACATTCGAAATCATCGGCGGTTTGCACTTAGGTCGTTGAACAGTTCTTCCCAATTGTTGACAATCTCTTCTACGCAGAACCTGCGGCAGGAGTGCAGGCCGTTCATTGCCAGTTTTTCCCGAAGGGAGGTGTCTGTCATCAGCTCTTTCATTTTGTTTACATAGCCCGTAAGGTCTTCATTGGAAACGATGATGCCGTTGTATCCGGTTTCGACGATGTCGTGCAGCGACAGGTAGGAATCCATTACAACCGGAACGACACCGCATTGTTGTGCTTCGACCAATGTCATGGGAAACCCTTCGAAGGCGGAGGTCATCATGAAAATGGCGGCCTGTTTGTAATAGGGCTGCGGATTTCGGAAGCCTTCGAACGAAATTCGTTTTAATCCTAACGCCTCCGCCAGTTGTTTATACATGGCCAAATCCGGTCCTTCGCCGACAATCCGGAAGTTCCACTCGTCCAAGCGGGGATCGTTTTCAATAGCGCGCCATATTTTGATTGCCCGCGTTATGCGTTTCTGGATTTCCACCATCCGGCCTACGAGAAGAACGCTCTTCTCTTTCGACTGCAAATCTTCGGGCCGCATTTCGTTCGGGTAAACCAGCGGATTGGGGATGGCACCCAACTGGCTATTTGTATTTTTATAGTTGGCAAATTGCTCGTACTGACGTTGAAAGGCTGGAGAAAGGAAAATATATTTATCCGTATGCGGTAGGAATTTTGTCACCTGCCTGCAACTATGTCTCTTTTTCCAGAATTTATACAGCGAAGTGCATCTTTTTTTCAGGAATCCGTTTATTCCCGTTCCCTCGATCATTGGGGTATAAAGTGCCTGATGGAGACATGTGATGATCTTTGTCTTATACCGTCCCCTTATTCCACGGATATATTCGACTGGCCACCATTGATTGACAAGATAATGGATGTCGTTTTCCTGAATATATTCTTTCAGATAGCCGATTACTTTGTCGGCATCGGGAAAGCGTGTCGTAAACTCGTCGCAGCGGATGTCGGGTATTTGAACGGCCTTTATGGCTGGATCGATGAAAGGCAGGTCGGCCCGCGTATTGTTTTTAAAATACAAGACGGATACATTCCATCCTCGCTTTATCATTTCGTTGGCAAGGCAGATCGTTACGGTTTCTCCGCCGCCGTATACGGGCCACAGACGTAGCAGAAAGGTTATATTCATCAGTCGGATTTTATTGTTCGTCTCTTGCAGTAAGCGCATTTTCGAGGAAGCACATGGATTTTGAACGCATTTCTTCCAGTTTCGCATTTATGGGCTTCCAGTCTATGGATTGTCTTATGGGGCAACTCTCCAATCCGTTTGAATCGGATAGGGTTCTGTTCTCTATCTTGAACAGCTTCAACAGCGACTCGAATCGTGCGACGCCTCTGTTTCTGTTGACGTATAATACGAACGGTTTGTTGAACAGAATGGAAAAAACGCAGCCGTGAAAGGAGTCCGTGAAAATAAAATCGGCATAATACATCGCCTTCAGCCAGTCCGCTACGGATGGCGCTATTCTTTTTTCGAGAGGGGCCAGTCTGTCTTCGGTTTCCGTCGCTGCAAAGTTGTAGTCCATGGCTAAAACTTTCGAGACTTTTTTCAGCGCCGCCAGTTTGTCGTCGGAACGGTCTAATATGAATGCCGTTATTTTGTTTGTGTACTTTTCGGCACCTCCTTCGCCGATGAGTGCTCGATAGTCCGCAGGTGTCAGAAGCATTGTCGGATCTAAAACATGTTCAGCGGTATGGTTGAGATGCCTTTTGCATAATTCCATACCAGAATCTTCCCGTACGCTGACTGCGGTGAACTCCTTTAGCTTCTGGGTGCAGAATCGGGTCTCTTTCTTCGAATATGCCCATTTGTCGATACCGAATGACGCCGCATAGGCAATTAATTTCGCTGTACGGCCGTCGATCGGGGAGAAGTAATAATCTTTGATTTCCTCCATACACCCTTTGCGCCATACCTGATCAGAACCTACGATGTAGGCGTCGCATTTTAAGTCGCGGATGCTTTTGTATGCACTGCTGTTATAATAGACCGGTGAAAAGGGTTGCAGCCATTTGTCGATAAATGGTTGCGTGTGTTGTGTAATTACGGGGTATTCGTCGTAGATTTTCTTGTCGTAGAAAACGCAGGCAGGTTTTCTGAATATGTATTTTTTGACACTTCGTTTTAAGATGTTCCAGCCGTTGAACCGCTTTTTTTTAACGAGACGGCGAATGAGTATGACTTCGTGCCCTTGCCGCGTCAATACCGTTTTCAGCGCATATGCCTGCAATATGCTACCGTATCCTGTTTCCAAGGGCAAGGTCAGCAAGCCGATTCGCATATCTTTTGATTTTGTTTATTAGTCTCAGTTTTTTGCTCTGCCGGTGCAGCGAAGACTTTGCAACCGCCTTATAAAAAGTATCTCTTCTCGGATCCTTGATAAGACTGGCGGTGATCATCGGATTTTGTTTGATGACTTTCTCATAGGATTGCTCCGAACGTAATGTGCCGGTAATATATTTGCTGCCTTGATCCGTATTGATCAGCAACAGACTTATACCGTTGTTGTCATCCGGAAAGTCCTTGGTGCCGCGGAATCCCCAAAAATCGCCGAGTGTGATGTCGCTGCCGCTTTTCAGTTCTTTTGCCGGACAGGCGTAGCATGAATATCTTTCGGTCACATGCGACAGGAAGCAGTAAAAGAATGGATCTTTATAGTGTATTCTGGACACGTCTGCCGTCTCCGGAAGACCGGACCCGGTTTCTCTGCGGAATGAGAACCGCAAACTGAAATACTGCCATCCGGTCGTCTTGTCCCTGAAATTGATGCCCGTAATTTGGGATGTGGACCGCAACTCGGAATTTGGATGTCGGCCCCCCCCCGTCGCTATTATTTCATGTAAATATTGTCGCCAGATTTCGGGGCTGGGAACACCGTGGCAAACTAAATCTACAGTCAATAGATTTTCATATTCTTTTGCCAAAAAAAGCTTTAAACCTCTTATTTGACAGGGAGTGCCCGAAAAGAGCACCGGACGGCCGGATTCCAGAAATTCTTTCGCCTGCCGGTAAGTGCGGCCGATACGGCTTTGCACATACTTGCTGCCCCGCATGGCCGCGAGTCCTTCGAGCGTTTCGGTACAGGCGTGTTCTACAGCCCAATTCTCGTCGAAACGGGCACCGAAAACCACGCCGTTCTTCTGAATGATCTGTTCCGCTATATGGGTGAAGATACCTCCCGAAGAACTTTGCAGCCGAATCCGAGTCTTTGTGTTTTTTGCCGCATATACATGGAGCGGCTTCCGCTTTTCGCCCTGATTGAGTACCGGACATACTTTTTCGCACAAGCCGCAATCTATACATTTCGACGTGTCTGTTTGCGGATAAAGAAATCCTTCCTCGTCTTCACGCATTACGATGCAGGACGTGGGGCAGCGCTGTTCGCATGCAGCGCAGCCGCAGCACATCTCCTTCGAAGCAATGGAAATCATTTTTTGAATTTTGATGCGATGGATGAGACTTTCGAGCAGATATAGATTTTCTCGCCGGGCGTAAGTCCGAACCAGTAAACGGACATGCTTGTCGATATGGCGCAAATCAGGCAGATCGTCAGAAGGTTCCATATTCCTTCTCCCGGCTGCCAGTATGCCACGGCCAGAGGTACTGCAAGCGCAATTGCCGTAACTTTGGATATACTCCAGATCACTTTGGCAAAGTATTCCCGCAATGACAACCGAATCATTCGCCGCAGCATCAGCAGCCGGGCGAATTGGGCTGTAATCTCCATGACAAAATGTACGATAAAGACGCTGTATGCAGGGAGCCCGAACCGCAAACAGAGATAGGAAATCGGCAGGATCAGCAGCAGCAACCCTCCGACGACACTTTGGTATAGTTTGATCTTGCCGGTGGCGGAAGCGGCTGTAATCAACGGATTGGAGACGGCATACACCCATGTCGTGCATAACATGATCCGCAGGAATACGACTGTGTGGTCCGGGACGATTTTCAGCCAGAGCGTCAGTATCGCTTTTGTCTCGATAAGGACGGGAAGCGATAACAGCAGCAGCAGGAAAAATGAAAATTTGGCGCTCCGGAAAATCAGGCCATGCATGTATTCCATGTCGCCGGTCGCGTATGATTTGGTTATTTGCGGGTTGAGGGCCGTCTGGAAGTTGCTGCTGAATTGACCGATGGCGGTTTGGGCCTGCACGGCGATACCTCTGGCAGCGTTGACAACCGGACCGAAGAACATATTCAGCAGCAGGTTCAACCCCTGTGTAAATGTGATGGCCGCCAGACTGCCGAACATATTCCAACTGGCAAATCCTGTCATTTCCTTGAATAACCCCTTGTCCCAGCTCCAGCGATATTTTGTTTCGTTGAAATGCCGGTTGCAATACCAGCTGTAACATAGACGTATGAGGAACTGGACAATAACGATTAACGCGGCGTACAATATCAGTTTGTCGGTGTGAAAATACCGAAGAAAACAGACGATCAGCAATTTCAAAGAGACTTCGATAATCGATATATAGGCGAATGCGCTCATTCTTTCATGGGCGATGATGGCCGCATTATACGGTACGCTCATGATCATGATCACCGATGCCGCTACCGAGCACTGGAATACCCAGAAAGCGGCATTCATGCGGTCGGCCGGAATCTGCATTTTGTTCCATAAGAACCAAAGCCCGACCGTTTCCGCCAGCACTATTATCAGAAAGGATATGATGCCATGTATTGAAAGGCTGGTCGAAAAAACCTTTGTCAGTTGCGCCCGATTGTTCTGTCCCAGCTCAAAGGTCAGGTACCGCTGTGTCGCAGAGGTCATGGATCCGTTGATGAATCCGAACATGGCGACGATTCCGCCCACAACATTGTAGATGCCGAAGTCCTCCACCCCTAGAATATTCAATACCACCCGGCTGGTGTAGAGACTTACCGCCATGGTAACAAGCATCCGGAAGTAGAGCAGAAGCGTATTCTTTGCTATTCGTTTGTTGTTAGAGCTTATTTCCTGCATTTCGGAGCCGATGTTCATCCGTTAAGCGCCATATCTACCTCTCCTTATACATGCTCTGATAGTATTGCTGGTACTCGCCTGAGGTTATGTCGTCCATCCACGATTGGTTCTGGAGGTACCAGCGGACCGTCTTTTCGATCCCCTCCTCGAACTGCAGGCTGGGCTGCCAGCCCAGCTCGTCTTTGAGTTTGCGCGAGTCGATGGCGTATCTCAGGTCGTGACCCGCGCGGTCGGCGACATGGGTGATCAGCTTTTCCGAAGCGCCTTCGGGATTGCCCAGCAGCCGGTCCACGGTTTTGACGATCACCCGTATCAGGTCGATGTTCTTCCATTCGTTGAAACCCCCGATGTTGTACGTGTCGGCGACCTTGCCCTTGTGGAAGATCACGTCGATGGCCCGTGCGTGGTCCTCGACGTAGAGCCAGTCGCGGACGTTCTCCCCGCGGCCGTACACCGGAAGCGGCCGTCCGCGGCGGATGTTGTTGATGAACAGCGGAATCAGCTTCTCCGGAAACTGATAAGGACCGTAGTTGTTCGAGCAGTTCGTAACCAGCGTCGGCATGCCGTACGTGTCGTGGTAGGCCCGCACGAAGTGGTCCGACGAAGCCTTCGACGCAGAATAGGGGCTGTGCGGGTCGTACTTCGTCTCCTCGGTGAAGAACTCCTCCCCGAAAGGACCGCCGCCGCTCTCGCAGCCCGCAGGGTCCCCCGCGGGGCGCGTAAGCTCCAGCGCGCCGTACACTTCGTCGGTCGAGATGTGGTAGAACAGCTTGCCCGCCCAATTGCCGTTCCAATGCTCCCGCGCAGCTTCGAGCAGCGACAGCGTGCCCATGACGTTCGTCCGCGCGAAGGTGAACGGATCCCTGATCGAGCGGTCCACGTGGCTCTCGGCTGCGAGGTGGATCACCCCGTCGATGCCGTACTGCCGGAACAGTTCACGCATCGCCTCGAAGTCGCAGATGTCGCCCCTGACGAAAGTGTAGTTCGGCCGCTCCTCGATGTCCCGCAGGTTGGCAAGGTTGCCAGCATAGGTCAGCTTGTCGAGGTTGACGATCCGGTAATCGGGGTATTTGGTCACGAAAAGACGGACCACATGCGAGCCGATGAAGCCCGCGCCGCCCGTGATGAGGATAGTGCGTTGCATAGTGATTGGATTATTCGGCGAGTTGTTTCAGGCAGTAGATCATTGCCTCCCTCCAGTGGGGGATGTCCATCTGGAAGGTGGTCTTGATCTTGGTTTTGTCCAGCACCGAGTAGGCCGGGCGTGCGGCCTTGGTCGGGAATTCCGACGTGTGGCAGGGGATGATGTGGCATGAGTCGTGACCCGCAGCCGCGGCGATCTCCGTCGCGAAGTCGTACCACGAGCAGACGCCCTCGTCGGTGAAGTGGTACACGCCCTCGTTGCCCGCGTAGCGTTCCGACTCGATGATCGAGAAGATCGCAAGCGCCAAGTCCCCGGCGTAGGTCGGAGTGCCGATCTGGTCGAAGACCACCTGCAGCGTATCCCGCTCCGAAGTCAGACGCAGCATCGTCTTCAGGAAGTTGTGTCCGTACTCCGAATAGAGCCACGCCGTGCGGAAGATCAGATACCGGCACCCGGACGCCATGACGGCACGTTCGCCTGCAAGTTTCGTGCGCCCGTACGCCCCCAGCGGCGAGGGAGCCGTATCCTCCCTGTAGGGCGTATGGGCCGTGCCGTCGAAGACGTAGTCCGTCGAGACGTGGAACAGCGTCGCGCCCGTCGCCTTGGCCGCAGCTGCCAGATTGCCCGCGGCCTTGTGGTTCAGCAGCTCCGCCGTCGGTTCGTCTTCCTCGGCCCGCTCCACGTCGGTGTAGGCCGCGCAGTTTACGATAACGTCGATGCGCCGCTCCTCGACCGTTCGCAGAACGGCTGCCGCATCGGTGATGTCTAGTTCCGCGACATCCGTAAAAAGGTAGTTGTGGGGCGAGACGCCGCCCAGACGCCGCAGGGAGCTGCCAAGCTGACCGTTCGCGCCCGTAATCAGGATATTAAGCATAATAGTCTTCGTTATAGTCGAACAGCTCCCCGGCCTCCGACAGCAGCGGGTGACGGCTGTCCTTGGGCGAGAGGACGACATCTTCGGGGGCCAGACGCCAGTCGATGCCCAGCGAAGGGTCGTTCCATGCAATGGCGCCCTCCGATTCGGGGGCGTAGGGGTTGTCGCACTTGTACTGGAACGTCGCTTCGTCGCTCAGAACGGCGAAGCCGTGCGCGAAGCCCCGCGGGATGAAGAACTGACGCTTGTTGTCTTCCGTCAGCTCCACCGCTACGTGGCGGCCGAACGTGGGGGAGCCGCGGCGGATATCCACCGCGACGTCGAGCACGCGGCCCCGGACCACGCGGACCAGTTTCGACTGGGAGTACCGCCCTTTCTGGAAATGGAGGCCCCGCAGCACGCCGTAGCGTGAGTGCGATTCGTTGTCCTGCACGAAGCGCACGGGACGGACCTGTGCGTCGAAGCGGCGCTGCGAGTAGCTCTCGAAGAAGTAACCCCGCGCGTCGCCGAAAACCTCCGGCTCTAGAATAACCACGCCCTCTATGGCGGTTGTCAGAACTTTCATGGGATTATTTTTCGTCGAGGAGTTTCAAAAGGTATTGTCCGTACTGGTTCCTGAGCATCGGCTCGGCAAGTGCGCGCAGCTTGTCCGCCGTGATCCACCCGTTGCGGTAGGCGATGCCTTCCAGACAGGCGATCTTAAGTCCCTGACGCTTCTCGATGACCTCCACGAAGATCGAGGCTTCGGCCAAGGAGTCGTGCGTGCCCGTATCCAGCCACGCGAAGCCGCGCTGGAGCGTCTGCACCTTCAGCTCGCCGCTTTGCAGGAAACACTGGTTCACGCTCGTGATCTCAAGCTCCCCGCGGGCCGAAGGACGGATGCCCTTGGCCACATCCACGACCTTGTTCGGATAGAAGTACAGGCCCACGACTGCGTAGTTAGACTTCGGATGGGCGGGTTTCTCCTCGATCGAAAGGCAGTTGCCCTCATCGTCGAACTCCGCGACCCCGTAGCGGCCCGGATCGTCGACGCGGTAGCCGAAGACCGTGGCCTTGCCATCCTCCTCGGCCGTGCGGACGGCCTCGCGAAGAAGACCCGTGAAACCGGAACCGTAGAAGATGTTGTCGCCAAGAACGAGGCACGCGGAGTCGTCGCCGAGGAAATCCTCGCCGATAAGGAATGCCTGTGCAAGACCGTCCGGAGATGGCTGTGCCGCATAGTCGATACGCACGCCGTAGTCGGAGCCGTCGCCCAGCAGACGCCGGAAACCCGGAAGGTCCTCCGGAGTCGAGATCACGAGGATTTCGCGGATGCCCGCTAGAAGAAGCGCCGAGAGCGGGTAATAGACCATCGGCTTGTCGTAGACCGGAAGCAGCTGCTTGCTGACCCCCTTCGTGATCGGATACAGGCGGCTGCCGCTGCCACCCGCCAAAATAAGGCCTTTCATTATTCAAGTGAATTAATATGCGTTTTCATCCCGCTTCAGCGCATTCCACACCGTCAGGAGCATGATGCGTATATCCAGCAGCAGAGACCAGTTTTCGAGATACCAGATGTCGCGGCGCACGCGGCCCTCCATCTGGCTCAACTCGTGGGTCTCGCCGCGGTATCCCGTCACCTGCGCCCAGCCCGTGATGCCGGGCTTGATCAGGTGGCGCACCATGTATTTATTGACCAGCTTGGAGTAAAGCTCGGTGTGCTGGAGCATGTGGGGACGGGGACCGACGATCGACATGTCGCCTTTCAGCACGTTGATGAACTGGGGAAGCTCGTCGATGCTCGATTTGCGCAGGAAGCTGCCGAAACGGGTCTTGCGCGGATCGTTTTTCGTCGCCTGCACCCGGTCGGCCTCGTCGTTTACGCGCATCGACCGGAACTTGATGCAGCCGAACGTGCGGCCGTTTTCGCCGCTGCGCTCCTGAATGAAGAATACCGGGCCTTTCGAAGTCAGCTTGATGCCCAAGGCCACGAAGAGATAGACGACGGGGAAGAGTGTGCAGAGGAAGGCGCCGGATACCGCGACGTCGAACGCGCGTTTGACGAAACGGTTCGAAACCTGCCGCAGCGGCTCTTCGCGGATATAGAGGATCGGTACGTTGCCCAGCAGTTCGAGGTTCATCGCGCGTTTCATGTAGTTGCGCAGGTTGGGCACATAGTAGAACCGCACGAAATTGTTTTCGCAGTAGTCCATGATCGGGAATATCTCCTCCAGATAGCGGTCGGTGGAGAGGCAGCAGTACACCTCGTTGACCGGATGGCGTTTCAGCCACGGCAGGGCTTCGTCTACGCTGCCCAGACACGGGGTGTTGCCGGGCAGGGCCTTGTCGTCATGGTTGCTGAAAAAACCGAGTACGCGGTAGCCGGTGCTGGTGTTGTCCACCATTTCGTGATACACCTCCTGCGCGTTGTCCTTGCTGCCGACGATGATGACCCGCCGCGAGTTGCGTCCGTGTCCGCGGGTGATCTTGACCGCCATGCGGCAGATGTAGCGCCACAGCATCAGCGCGACGGTGAGCGATATGTAGAAGACGCCGATCAGCCGGAGCGGCAGCAGGCCGTAACTCCATACGGTCTGTATCAGTGTAAAGAATCCGATGTGGCAGAGTACGACGTAAAACACGCGGCGTATGATCTCCTCGTAGGGAACGATCCGCGAAGAGAGGATCACGCCGAACCACGAAAGTCCGGGGATGAAACAGATGTTGAGACAGGCGAATATCTCCAGCGAGTGGGCGACATATGCCGGCTGGGGAAACAGCGTCAGCGCGAATATCCAAGAAAGATTGAGTAGAAATAGATCACCGATAATTACAGGAAGCTTGATCAGCAGGGATTCCTGCATGACTTGTTTCATAAATCGAAAATTTAGAGGCGTGAATTTCCGTATTGAACGTATGTCGGATTACGTATGGATATAAAATGAATTGCTAATCTATCTTTGCGATGTATTTCAGCGGAATATAGGCCGTCAGGGCGGTTGCGACGTTGCGGATCGCCACGGCGACCTTGCTGTGTCCCTTGTGGCGGATGTAGCGGCCTTCGATTCCGGCGAATATGCCCTCCGTGACGCGTACCGGATCTCCCTTTTCCAGATCCACGTCCTGCGGCGCGACGATTTCGACATGCTCGTTCTGCGTGGCGACGACGGCCATGAAGTCCTGCATCTGCCGCTCCGGAATAACCGTCGGCGATTTGCTTTCGCGGTCCATGATGTAGCGGATCGGAAGGGTGGTGGTCGCTTTTATCTCCCGCAGCCGGTCGGCCGATGTGCGGATGAACAGCAGGTTGTGGATCAGCGGCTCCCAGACCTTGCGTCTTTTGCCGCCGTAGGTCCGTTCAGCGAAGTGCATGGGTACGTAGCTCTCGATTCCGATACTGTCCAGATAGCTCTTTGCAGCCATTTCCCGGCTGTACGTGACACGTATTGCGTACCATTGCTGTTCGGTTTGCGGCTCTTCACACATGGGCACACCTTGGGGACACCTCCGCAGACGAAGTGCGGTTGTCAGTCGTTTTGATTCGGTTTATTGAAACATTCGCTCGCGTGCATTCCTACCCATAGGACCTGCACATCCTTTCGTCCGGTGCAAATATAAGCAATTTTCCCCATACGGCAACATCACCGCAGGTCGATTCCGTTTGCAGCCTAAACAATAAAGGGCACAAAAAGGTCCGGAAATTCCGGATTCGCGCCTCTTTATGTCCTTTGTCGTACCGGCACGCCCCAAACGGTGCATATCGGTTTTCCTTTCGGACGCAAAGTTAATCTTTTATTTTTAATTGGAAATAAACGGACGATTTTTTTTGATTTTTAGGCGAAAGAAGACTTCTTCGCCGGCCCGGCGGCCTGTTCGGCGTATTCGCGGCCGCCGCCGGGTGACGGGCGCCGGTCTGCCGCCCTTGCCGTGCCGATGCGGCGGGCCGTACGGCGCTGCGTCCGCACTTCCCTGCGCGGCCTGCGGCGCATTATCGGAACAGGGTGAACCTTTCGTTCCACTGGGCGCGTATCGTGTCGTAATAATAGCGCCACGGGGACGTCCGCAGGACGCGGCGCAGCCGCCAGCGGTTGTGTATGGGGCTGAACAGCTTGAAATAGAGCTTGGGCAGCGTCCGGGTCGGCATGGGGCGCATGGCGTATATTTCCCGCATGAAACGCTCCAGCATGCCTGCATCGCAGTCCGGCTCCGGAACTTCTGCGCCCAGATACCGGACGGCGGCGGCCGTCATCAGCGCTTCGAAACGGTCCAGCCGGTAGTCGGCCAGCGCCTTGTGGAACAGTTGCCGGTCGATTTCATGGCCGTGCCGCTCCAGAAAGCAGGCCCAGTCGCAGAGATGCCGGACGGCGATTCCCTCCTTCTGGTAGTGTACGGCCGCGTGGCGGAGCAGGTATATCGCGTTGAAGGTTGCCGGCGGGACGGCGATGTTTTCGCCGATTTCGCACACGCCCTCCTGCTCCAGCACTGCCGTCAGCAGGGCGTTCAGTTCCCGTTCGTTCCGGTTGCGCCGGACATTGAGAATGGTCCGGTGATTTTCGATCAGAATGCCGTCCCACGTATGGGACGAATGTTTCGGAACGTCGAAATAGGGCTGCGCCCCCATTTGCAGCAGCAGGCGGTCGCCTTCGTCGGAGGCCCCGAACAGGTAGATGTCGATGTCGCCGCACTCACGATGCGCCGGAACGGGGTAGTCCCTGCTCAGCCCCAGCCCCTTCAGTACGAGCATGCGGATGCCGTTTTCGGCGAAGGCTGCCGCCATCTTCGCGGTCTTTTCCTGCTGGCGGCGGTAGCGTTTCTCCTGCCTTTCGGCCGTCAAGGCCCAGCGGAGCCGAATATCCCGCGGCGGCCGTAGCTTTTCGGGCAGACGCTCCATGCCGTCTCCGATCACCGCGCATACGCCCTGATCGGCCGCCATGCGGAAGATGTCGTCCCATTGCCGTGCTGAGATTTTCCCGGTGACAGCCGGAGCGCAGTCCGGTTTCAGCCCGCTGCGCAGCAGCTGAAAGAAGTGGCGGGTATCGTTTTCCGAATACATAAGATGCTTTTGAGTGTTGCGGTGGTGTAGTGTCGTTGCCGTGCAAAGATAGCGGATTTCCGCAAATATTCAAGATCTTGCCGAACGGCCGGAGTTTTGCGGAGCGGGGCAAATGAAAAAACGTCCCGAATGATTCAGGACGTTTCGCCGAGTTTCGGACTCTTTTCTGTGATCCCGCTGGTTATGTAGAACTGTCTTTGAATGTCGTTGCTTTTGCGTAATTGTCAGTATATCAATCGTATTTTGAAATTGTGTTTGCGCATATCCTGCCATAGAACGCCCTAAAATGTCGAATTTGTTTTACCCGTTGTTTTACCTTTGTCGAAAAGAAAAACAATATAAAATCCAGTGATTATGAGTAGTGTAAAAGTAATCCTACGTAAGGACAAAATCAAAGAGGGATTAGCACCTCTGTATTTGCGAACCATCCTCAATCGTAAAGCTCGATATATCCGAGTAGAGGGTGTTGATATTCATCCCGATGATTGGGATAGTAAAGCGCAATGCGTAAAGAAGTCGAAACGTGTGCCGAATTATGTTCGGTTGAATAATCTGATAGAAGTACAGAAAACAAAAGCGCAAAATTATATCCTCAATGTTGTTGATGGCACTAAGCGATATAATCCCGATAAGTTGAAAAGTGCAGTGACCGGTAAGAGTGGCGAGAGTTTCACGGCGTTTGCAAATGAATATATTGGGAGTTTGGAAAAGCAGGGAAAATATCGCATGTACAAACGAATGAAGTCTATTATGAAGAAACTTCATGATTATGCGGGTAGGGATTTAAAGTTTACTGATATTAGTGTTGAATTTTTGAAAGATTATGAGATGCATTTACGGGAGGATTGTAACAATGCTACCAATACAATTTTAGGTAACTATAAAATGATTCGCAAACTGTTTAATGATGCAATCCGGGAAGATGTGATTTCCCAAGATATTTATCCATTTCGCAAATATCGTTTCCGGTTCGAGCAACCTCAAATAGATTACCTAACAGAAACAGAACTTCAAGCAGTAGAAGCGTTGGAACTACCGGTGAATACTAATATTTGGCACACGCGCAATATGTATGTGTTTGCTTGTTATGCAGGCGGTATACGCATAGGCGACTTGCTTGTTTTGAAGTGGGAGAACATTACGGACGTACATTTGAAATTGACAACACAGAAAACCGGAGCGCAAATTGATTTAGCTTTACCCAAACGGGCTAAGCAGATATTGGAGTTATACAGACCTATGGCCAATGGCGAAACAGATTATGTTTTCCCGTTTATGAAAAGAAATCGTACAAATAACATAATACAATCTGTCGAGAGTAAAAATTCTATTGTAAATGCGGAATTGAAAACCATTGCCAAATTAGCAGGGATAAACAAGCGATTGCATTTCCATACCAGTAGGCATACATTTGCTGTCCGAGCATTGAGACGAGGTTTGTCAATTTATGAATTGTCACGAATTATGACCCACAGTTCTGTTAAAATAACCGAGATTTATGCTAATATTGCAAGTGAAGATTTAGATAATGCCATGCTGAATCTGTTCGACTGACAATATTAACATAAATATATCGAAACCATGGACGAAACAGAAAAAAAGATCGAAGTAAAGAAAGATGAAGCCGTAACACAAATTAGTGGGTATCTTTTTAGTCAACCCATAGAGACTCCAAAGTTAAAATTTTGTGGTCCTGAAAGTTTGTTTACAGAACCGATAATGTTTGATGATACCAAAGAAAAAGCAGATAATCCATATCAATTGTTTAAGTTCGATGGTATTGAAGCAGGATTTAATGCAGATAGTTTTTTATACGAAAATCTATTAATGGCATATATGCTTTATTTGCTTCCTAAACATCGTAAACCCTTTGTTGAATATCAGGCGTCAATACATAAGGACTCGGTATTATGGTTGGATGAGTTAACTGAATTTTGGAGTGCTTATTATATGCAAGTGAGGAGCGATAAGTTTGATGAGCGATTATTCAACATTTATGTTGATATAATTGAGTCTGTAAAGAAAGAAGAAGCAAAGAAGGAGAAAAAGTATTCAAATTTTGAATGGTTGTGTGAGCCGACTAAACTCATAGAAGTTGCTTTAGCTTTAGAGTTTGCTGGAATGGTCAAATATCCAACAGCTAAAAGGTTGGAAACTCAGAATAAATATATTGAATCTTTTCTTCACGCACTTAATATTGACATACCTATAGCAAGAATCGAAACGCTTAAGAAAAATATTCTACGAAAAAGCTCTGTTGAAAATACATGTTTGCAAGAAATGTATACAAAACTTGATGAAGCCTTGAAAATTGTTGTGAAATAACATAATGATAATTAGTTGTTTATAAATTTATTTTTAGTAGTTCTTAGTATTCGAATACTATCCTTGTTTTAGGAACTCCATAGTTTTGCTTCCAGAATTTTATCTAATATAAAATTATAATATTATGGAGGCAATTATTATTGCAAAATGCGAGTTCGATAAGATTATCGACAAACTCGATTCTATCGTAGCCGAACTTAACAAGCACAGGGACATTAACCCTATTTCGGAAAAATGGTTAACCAACAAGCAAGTATGCGAACTTCTGAGCGTGAGCCCTCGCACCTTGCAAAGGTATCGTGATGAGGGCCGTATAGCTTTCTCGCAAATCGGAGCAACGATCCGTTATAAAGCGTCCGATGTAGAGCAGTTCCTCCGCTCGAACTATAATCCGGTGTTTAATACGAACAATTCCAGACTCTAATTGCTTAGGGGCGGAATTGTTATTTAGAAAGGGAACTACTATGATAGATCATATTAAACTTAAAGGACAGTCAACATATTCAAGAGATGATTTGTACTTGTGCCATAAAGCAGGCACTACATTGTACACAGATACAAAATTTGATAAGGAGGCATCTGAAGTATGTGACGAAAAATGTGTTATCAAATTTAAAATTAAGAAAGCGTGGTGTCGGTATTATGAAAAAAGGAATCTGAGTAGTGGAGAATGCAAAACTGACTATAATATATGGGGGTCATTACAGCGTTTTGTAATTGGTAAAAGTTATACGGATTTCTATTATCGGGATATTCCTAATTCATTGATAGAAATGTGTAAAGAGTGTCATTTTAATATTTCTAAACCCCATCAGGTTAGAGCAATTGAGATAGGGATTAATATGACTACAAGTTGTGATCCAGATGACTTTTTATCGATGTTTAAACTATATTGGGGTAGAGGATTTCATGAGATGCGAGTATTAAGCGGAAAGGATAGACCTCATGGTATAGAACGAGTAATGTCCGATATGTACAAAATAAAAATCTATAATAAGACTATTTATGCAGAAAGAGTAGAGAAATTGCATCCACCTAAAAATAGACTTCGTGTTGAGGTCTTATTTATGTCGAGAGCAATCAAAAAATATGGACTTCCTAACACTATACAAGATTTATGTGACATAACGCAGTTTCAGAAATATGTTAATAAATTTTGTGAGATTGTAGAAAATATTTGCACAGCAGATAGGCTATATATATCTGATTTGAAAGGGCGTGATTTGCGTGATTATTTGCTCTTGCATGGCGATGTGCGATTATATCATGAATATATGCGAAGAATAAAGGGCGATAGAAAAGCTATTGAACTTGAAAAGCGCCGGTGTGACAAAATAAATGCTCTGTTAGCAGGTCGAAAGACTTTAAAGGATGAATTTGTTGAAAAATTTGACGCTAAAGTTCGGGAGTTAATGCGACCAAAAAGGGTGTAAGATTCCGGCTTATGATAATATATAGCAGGAAATGAATAATGATTAATAGAGGGGCTGACAATTGAGATGACATAAAATGGATGTGTAAAACTCTACTCTATATTTTACGATTACAGAAAAATATTTGCGGTATAGATGTAATATACTATGTGTGCAATGAGATACTAAATATATAAGAGGAAGCAAAGTCCAGGAGGTTGCATTAAGTCAACCTCTTTTTTGTATTTTATAAGGACCAAATTTTCGGGCTTTCAAAAGGCTATTTTACAAAGCCTGTAAAAATACGTTTAATTTATTCATGTATAGTGCATTATAGCGTTTTATTGAAATTAGGTTGCTCGTAGCAACCAGTAGAAAAAGGGGTAAAAAGGCGGTTGTGTTTCAGTGCGCATTTGAAATTAAATTTGCAGATACAGCTAATTTGAAACAGATCGCGGCAAGTAATTTAATGTGTGTATTTATCAATACGAAGTGCATATATATAAAGATTGTATAAATCCGTGTCAACCTAATTCGCAGGTAAGGGGTATGCAGGTAGCACTGCGAGCAGATGCGAATTACAGACCCCACCCCTTAAATTAGATTATATTTCTAAATAGCTACGGGTAGTCTGTATAGGTAAGAGTGGATTTTTGGAAATCCAGCCATTGTAATTTTTTCTTGCACTCCCGCAGAAAATTTCTAACTTTGTTTTCGGAACCAATTAAAATTACAATAAACAGAGATATTTAAAATAACTGACATATTATTAATATAAAGCGTTAGCTTATATTCTTGCTTTCTGAAACTTCGACAATTTCAAAAATCTAACAAGAGTAAAGCGTAAACGCTCACGTTTCACGACGTGGGCTTTACTCTATTTGTTAGATAAGGTAGTCGAAGACCTCAGAAAGCAAATAACAGTTTAGTCCACGTTTTTTATGCCTACACCTGAACAATTCCAAGAACTTACAGCGAAGTTGAAAATCCTTATCGAAAAAGACAAGGAACAAAAAGGTATTGTCCAGCAAAATCTACTATATCAATTCAAGGATAGTGTCGCTAAAATACGATTGCACTATCAAAGAGTTATTGAAACATATCAACGGGATATAATTCCTTTTCTCCAATCACATTCTTATTTGGCATCAGATTCAGTTTTGTCCATCATAGATAAAGAATATTGGGAAACCTATCATTCCAAAATATTAGCACAAATATGGAATTGCTCTCGCCATGAAATTCTTTGCCGCTTTATGCGCTCTATTGGTGCGGATGAAATCGCTCATTTAATTACACAAAGCGAATATAAAGTAAAGGCTGAATTACCGCTAACCAAAAGTCGGAATAAAACACGTAATGGGAAACGTATCGATATTTTAATAACGGATAATAAAAGTTGGGTAATTGTTATAGAAAATAAAATCAATGCCCGGGTATCGAAACATGGCAGGGAGGATTCCCAATTGGCCCGCTATCGAAAGTGGGTCGAAGAAAAATATCCGGCATCACACTTTAAGCAATGTTTCGTTTTATTGAGTTTGCGGAACAATCGTCGACAATGTGAAAAGGATTGGATATACTGCGATTATCTCACCTTATTCAAAGGGTTATTAAATTGCGGCTATCGTGATCGGATTATTGAAGACTATTTAGCAACTCTCTATAAACTCTTGCCTATAAATTTACAAATCACTCCTTGCCTGTGTGATATAAAGCGAATAGAAAAACTGATAATACCATGAAGAATCAATTAACAAAATTGCACAAGCAATGCCTTGTAGATATGCCAATGCTTATTGACGTAATGGCAGAAACGATAAACCAAATGCACGCCATTTTAGGGGACTATTACGAGGATTATTGTTCGTTGCTGAACAATCACTTTATTCCGAAATCGCAAGCAAAATATGATGTTGTCCCCAATAATTGGGTCGTTGAATGTTTCGAGAAAATGCCGTTGGAAAGGTCGGTATATGTCGGTTATACTATCGAATTATGCGAGAAGAAAGCGCGTAACCCTCATACGTTCGTAATTGAGATTGCATATAATCTGGATGAAAAGGAACATGCTATTTATTTTTTAATAGAAGATCAATCGAAAGAAATAGATTTATCCGGTTTAATATCGGATTTACAATCGACAGATGAGTATCTGTATGGCATTGAGCCAACCCGGTTATATGTAGAGATTTCTGTGGATGAAACGTTGAGCGATGAAAAAATCCATAAATGTTCTGAATTATTTAAAGACAAAATCTTATATCCAATCATAACTACCCTTAAATAAATATGGAAAACATACAGATTGACTTAAATGTCTGGGCAGACAAACCGGCATTTAACATTGACAGACTGTTAAGCATTCATCAATCCTATTCGCTGGAAGGAATTAAGCGATTAAATGTTGAAATGCTTAAAGCGCAGTATGCGCAATGTGAACAACTGGCCCAATTACAGAAGCAAATCGATCAAGGGAATAAAATTTCCATGCAAATCTTACGTAACCAAATACGTGAGATTGAAAACAGAGAGCGACAAAAGTTTTATAAAGCAATGGTTTTTAACCTTGCCATATTTTGCGATCATATCGAAAAAATAGAACCCATTACATTAAGAGCATTTATTTTACCGATGTATGCTACTTATATCGAAGGGGCCGCAAAAGATGCTATGGAACATTTGGAAGAAATACCCGATAAAACACATTGCCAATCTATTATAGACCATCTGCAGAAAATTACAGCAGAAGTCGAAACCTGTTTGCCGGAATATCAGCAAAGCGGTTTTGCCCAACTGGTGCCTTTGAAAGCGCAATTAGAACAGGACCGGGAAGTGTTGGAACAAGAATTTGAGGAAGAAAAAAAGCAAATTGAAGCTCCTCTTATCAAGGTTGTACAACGTTCTGACACACCAAGCAAACATCGCACGTCTGTATGGATTTGGGGACTATTGACTATTCTATTTCTAATAGTGTTCTTTCCTGTGGGTGTTATATTTGGCTGTCTGTTTTTTCGGGAACTTAACAAATCAAATAAGAACAAAGAACAAGTAACAACGGCCAAACCACAATATGAGAATTTGGAAAAAGTGAGAGCGGCAAAAACTGAATGTATGAATACCTATCTTGCAAAAGTGCAGAAATTGGAACAAGAGCATCCGTATACCCATACACTTGCACAATTATCTGCCCAATATCTCCGCTGGCAACAAGAATTAGAAACTGTATACGAATTGTTTCTTAAATTCACCAAGGGAATAACCGATAGTAACTCTTCTCCCAAACAACACAATTCTTTATTTGTCGCAGTTGCACGTACAGCAGTAGAGCAAGGAACAATATCTGTTGCATCTATTCTGCAAATGTTCGAAGTTAGTCCTAATCGTGCAAAACGAATTATAGAACAACTCGAAAATTCCGGTATTATTGGACCACAAATCGGGACAGCTCCACGAGAAATAATGTATAGTAGTATTCCATTACTCGAATCGAAATTAGCAAAATTGGGGTTTGAACAATATGATTCATTATTTGTAGAAGCTGCACGTACAGCAGTGGCACAAGGAACAATATCTGTTACATCTATTCTACGAACATTCGAAATTGGTGTTAATCGTGCAGAGCGAATCATGGAACAATTAGAAAAATCCGGTATTATTGGACGGCAAATCGGGACTGCTCCACGAGAAATAATGTATAGCAGTATTCCATCACTTGAATTAAAATTAAAAAAATTGGGTGTAATTGAATAAATAAAAAACGGAGGCTTTAACCTCCGTTTTTTTCAGTCTCTCAATGTTCTGTAATTATATTTATTGAACATTCTTTTTCGTATATTTGTATTTATAACTACTTAATTTGTATAATAAAATGGATAAGTGGAGTATTGCTAGAACCGAATTGAAAAAAGATGTAATTTCAATCTTGTCAAATTTATCATATCCGGTATTAACAAATATTGATACAACATTGGATCTCTTTTATCGGATATCATTAGTGAATATTAATATTCGAAATTTAGATGGGATTACATCTTCTGTAATATCATCTTTGAAGCAAATATATGTTGATAATAAAGGAGATGCTAATGCATTGATTGTTCTCAAAGATACATTAGAGCCATTTTAGGGAGGTTCTATAAATTCAATTTGTCATTAGCGAATAGTCAGAACCT
>QFCF01000064.1_pt1 | contig 155197 bp, 125 predicted proteins | sample 5346961 | NCBI WGS metagenome assembly QFCF01 (sample SAMN09062253, study PRJNA434731) | Human gut metagenome, whole genome shotgun sequencing project. | reverse complement strand
CTACCGGATCACCAAACAGTTCGATAAATCGGGATTTTACAAGTTGATCAAAATACTCAATTTGTATTCGGCGCTTTGCCATCATCTGTTCTATACAATCTAATTTCGCAGCTAATACCCGCTGTTCTTCCAAATCCGGTACTTGAATTGTGATTTTTTTTAGCCCAGTGTTTGTAATGGCTTTTTGCGTTGCCCCGGAACTATTTTGATCCTTTTGAGTAAGAAACTGCTCACTTGATAACAGATGATACAGTAGATCTGCAATCATAACGGATTCGTTTGCTCGCACTGCGCAAAAACCTGTCGAAAACAAATACTTAGCCATGACATCATTGATTCGCAACGTCTTTTTGGTTCCGCACATTTTAGCAAACAGGATGTCTCCCGATGTCACCGAAAGGTTGGCTCTTGACGGTCGGTTGTCATAAGTGACTTGCTCCGTTTGTTTATAGTCAATATGGTCACAATCAACAGCTCCGGTACTTACATAAGTTTTTGCACCTTCATAGTGGGAAGGTGCTTTCCCCACAAGTGTCATACATTCAAGTATATTTCGTTTAATCATAACATCCCCCTCAATTCTGCCAGTCCAGAAATAATTTCCCGTTCGATGGTTTCGATTTTGGTCAAAATCTCATCTGTGGAGGGATATTCTTCAGCAACATACTCCATCTTTTTATATTTGTTTATGGAGAGATCATACCCATTGTCGATGAGCTCCTGCTTGGGCACAAAGAAACTTTGCTCGGTGCGCTGGCGGCCGTTTTCCTTATCGAGATTATGAAACCGTTCGATAATGTCTGGAATGTCGTTCTCTGAAATCTCGCTACGCTTGTCATCCAGCGAAAAGCCATCTGTCTTCATATCGTAAAACCACACGTTTTCTGTACCGCCCGCGCCGGTCTTGGTGAACACCAGTACCGCTGTGGACACCCCGGCATAAGGCTTGAATACACCGGAGGGCATGGAGATCACCGCCCGCAGCTGATGATTCTCCACCAGCTCTTTGCGGATGGATTTGTGCGCTTTGGAGGAACCAAACAGCACGCCATCCGGCACGATACAAGCACATTGACCGCCTTTTTTCAGCATCCGCAGGAACAGCGCCAAGAACAGCAACTCGGTCTTTTTCGTGTTGGTAACAGCTTTCAAATCATCATTGATGCTCTCAGTGTCAATGGTGCCCTTAAAGGGAGGATTCGCCAGGCAGATAGTATATTTATCTCGGATTTGGTTCTGCTTAGAAACACTGTCCTGATAGTCGATTTCCGGATGCGTAATCGAATGAAGCATCAGATTCATTGCCGACAGCCGCAACATGGTGCGGTCTGTGTCAAAACCGGTAAACATCGGCCCTGAAAAATGTTCCCACTGTTCATTTGTCATGGTATCTTCATAGTGACTGCGAATGTACTCTGCCGAGGCCACCAGAAAGCCTGCTGTGCCGCAGGCCGGATCACAGATGGTATCCTCTGGAGTGGGCTGTAAAAGCTCCACCATCATTTTGATGATGTGCCGGGGCGTACGGAACTGGCCGTTCTGGCCGGCGGTAGACAGTTTCCCCAGCATATACTCGTACAGGTCGCCCTGCATATCCAAATCGGAAATGTCGTGCTCATACAGGTCATCCAAGCCTGTAATGATTTTTTGCAACACCTGGGGAGTAGGAATCAGAAACATGGCATCACTCATGTACCGGGCGAAAGCAGTATCTTTTTCCGCATCATTCTCGGTGTTATCTACGATTTCGATCATCTCGCCATGCTCCGTGAAATCAGGCAGATGGCCATGCTTCATGTTTTTAATAGCAGGGAACACCCGCTGGGAAATCACATCATAAATGTCACGCGGATCGTTATTTTTGAACTTGCTCCAGCGCATAGACTGTCCGATAGGGGACTGGGGGAAGATTTTATCCATCTTCTCGCCGCTCATGTTCTCAAATTCTTCTGTTTCCAGTTCTTTTTCATCAAGAGAACGAATGAACATCAGGTAGGTCAGCTGCTCAATTACGGTCAGAGGATTAGTAATGCCGCCAGCCCAGATGTCCGTCCAGATTTTATCTACTTTATTTTTGATTGCGCCTGTAATCATGCGTCTTTTCCTCCGTTTTCATTATCAGGAACAAATTCCATAACATCGCCAATATTGCAGTTTAATACTTTGCAGATTTTTTCCATGCTTTCCATTGAAACAGGCGCACCCTTCCCCAGACGTGCCAGAACATTGGTGCTGATGTTTGCACGGTGCATCATATCGGTTTTACTTAAATCATGATCGATCAATCGTTTCCAGAGACGATTATAGCTAATTGCCATCCTGCACCTCCTGATATTTTTCATTTCTAGTATACTTGATTTTGCACTAAAAGGCAAATAAAATTCACGAAATAGTGAGCCATAAAACTGCGAAAAGGGCCTAGGATAAACTACCCAGGCCCTTGTGTAATAATTATATCATTTGAAAATGCTTTAGTGCATCCATAATTGCCGCTTCCTTTTCCGGCGGGCACTGTGGCACTTTCGCGTCTTCTTTCTTTGACAGATTATAATTCTGCCCCACATCTAGCCCGCACTTCCGCTTAACCTGGGAGATATACAGGCTGGATACCTTCAAACCATACTTCTCCAAAACATACGCTTTGATCTCATCATAGGTAGCTTTGCTCTCCGCCGCTGTCAAATCCAGCTCGTCCAGATTCAACTCCACTTCGATATGCTGCTTAGCATTAAGTTTGGACAAAAGTACTACTGTCTCTGTATGCCCCGTAAACGGAAACATATCCACCCCCCACGCCTCTTTCGCCTCGTACCCTTTCCTCTTAAATACCGCCAGGTCCCTGGCCAGGGTATCGGGGCCGCAGGAGACATACACCACCCGGACGGGCTTTAAGGTGGCCACCGCGTTTATGAATTCCTCCGTGCTTCCGCTGCGGGGCGGATCCATGAACACCACGTCCGCCTTTCCTCCCTGGGAGGCCATCTGGACCATGAATTTTCCCGCATCATTGCAGTAAAACCGGATATTTTTTACTCCATTGACCTTGGCGTTGGTGACCGCGTCCCGGACCGCATCCGGATTGAGCTCCACGCCGATCACCTCCTTCGCCTCAGGCGAAGCGGCGATGCCGATGGTGCCGATGCCGCAGTAAGCGTCAATGACCGTCTCCTTCCCTGTGAGCCCTGCAGCCTGGATGGCCAGCCGGTAGAGCTTTTCTGTCTGGACCGGATTGATCTGGTAGAAGGATCTGGAGGAGATCCGGAACCGGAAGCCGCAGAGCTCGTCCACGATAAAGCCGGGGCCGTAAAGCACATGCTCCTTTTCTCCCAGGACCATGCTGGTGCCGCGGCCGTTGATGTTCTGGACCACTGTGGTGATCTCCGGATGGGCCGCCCGCAGAGCCTTTACGAAATTATTTTTAGACGTGAACACAGGAGAAGCCGTCACCAGCACCACCATGATCTCGCCGGTGCTGTGCCCGGTCCTGATCAGCACATGGCGCAGGAAGCCGTACCCCGTATCCTCATCGTATACCTTCATTTTAAACGACGGGACCAGCTCCCGGATCGTCCTGATGATATCGTCTGCCTTCTGATCCTCAATAAGACAGGTATCCACCGGAAGAACAAAATGGGTCCCCTCCTTGTATACGCCGGAAATGATCCTCCCCTTCCGGTCCCTGGCTATGACCGCATGGACCTTATTTCTGTAATGCCAGGGGTCCTCCATTCCGATCACGTCACGGACCTGACAGAATGGCTTTAAAAGCTCTGTCAGCTGTTTCTTCTTTTTCTTCAGCTGCTCCTCATAGGGCACGTCCAGATACTGGCAGCCGCCGCATTTCCCAAAATTCGGGCACAGGCCCTTTGCCTTCTGTTTTTTTCCACTTTCATTTCTGTTTTCCATATACTTTATCTCCATATTCTTGCTTTTTCTTACGTTTCCATTATAATGATGTTGGGACTCCAAAGGATCTCCGGCGATCCCGGTCCGCTCCGTCAGGAACCCCTTACAGACCCGCGCCGGATCTATGGCCCCCTGTCCCCACATCCCTGGACGGCATCCCCGGATCCAGGGGCCGTACTATTACGATTATAGCGTTTTTCCCCTTAAAGTACCAGCGTTATTTCAACGCCCAGTCCAGACAGAAAGGATACAAAACATGGATTTTTATATTGATGAAACTGTATATACAGGCAGTCCGGAGGACATGTCCGGCCGTCTCCCCAGGGAGGTCCGCACCTACGCCCTTCTGGATACCCTCGGCATCCCCTTTACACGGGTGGACCACGACGCTACGGCCACCATCGACGCCTGCCTGGAGGTAGAAAAGATCCTTGGGATCCACATATGCAAGAATCTCTTTCTCTGCAACGCCCAGAAGACCCGTTTTTATCTTCTGATGATGCCGGGGAATAAGAAATTCAAGACAAAAAATCTTTCAAAGCAGATCAATTCCGCCAGACTGTCCTTTGCCGGAGACGAATACATGGAGCAGTTCTTAGACATCACTCCCGGCTCTGTCAGCATCCTGGGACTGGCCAATGATAAGGAAAACCAGGTCCAGCTGCTCATCGATTCTGATGTATTAAAGGATCCCTTTCTGGGCTGCCACCCCTGCATCAATACCTCCAGCTTAAAAATAAAGACAGCAGACCTTACGGAAAAATTCCTGCCTGCTGTCCATCATTCGTATATCACGGTGGATCTTCCCTGGGAAGACTGACCATCCGTTTTCATAAAGCTCCAGGCTGCCGGATCCGGGCCTGGAGCTTTTATTTTACTGCATGACGCCGCTTCCATTAAAGGAGTACGTCACTCCATCGATGACCATGGAGGTATTGGAGACCATGGCTCCTCCGGCTGCCGGATCCATATAATACCAGTTTCCGTCGGGGCGGATCCAGCCGGTATAGCGGCCTCCGTTGTTTTCAAAATACCAAACGCCGTTTTCTTCCTTCCACTGGCCGGGCGTGGCGTCCCCTGCCTCCAGGGCTGGAGCGTAATCCTTAAAGGCAAATTCCAGGCACACGTTTCCATTGATCCCGTCGATCACGCCCTTATCGGTGGCCTGCCACATGGTCCGGTTGGGATAATTGTGATCGCCGCCGTATCTGGCCAGCCAGATATCATAGGGGATCTGGTTCGTATCCATTTCTGTCGTAAACTTATGGTAGTCGCTGTATACAATGGGCGTGTATCCTGCCTCCGCCACCACACGGCAGAAGGCGTTGGCGATATCCGTCAGCTCCTGGGTTGAGAGATCCAGGATATACTGGGACTCGATATCCACTGCCAGGGGATAAGAAACGTCATAATTCTTCGCCACATCCACCGCATACCGGGCCGCCGCCTCTGCCTCCTCCACAGTCCTTGTCTGGAGATAGACATAGGGCGTCACATGGACGCCGTTGGCGCTGGCCTCCCGCATGTTCTGGTCAAAATATTCGTCCATGGTATATTCTCCCTCGTAGCCGATGGACGCCATCCGCACCAGGGCAAAGGAAATATCATCAGCGGCTGCCTTCCCCCAGTCCACATCTCCCTGCCACTTGGATACACTGACACCCCGAAGGACTGCGCCGTCGATGGCCTTTCCCGTATCGTCCACATAAACGCCGTCCACCTTCGTCCAGGGGGTAAACGCACTTTCGGCATTTTCCTCCGCCGGTGCTTCAAAGCCCGGGCCGATCTGGTTCTTATCAGATTCCGGCGCACTGACCGATGCCAGGGCTGTCATACAGGGCTGCACAAAAAAGCCTGCGGTCAGAGCTGCTGCCAGGATGGTTTTCATATTCATGATCTCGTCACCTTTCTTTATAAACGTACAAAAATTTACAGATTTCCATATATATAGATTATAGCACCTGCTTCCCTGGATTTCCATTAACAATTTATGAAGAAAATGCGGCAGAATTTACGCAGGAACCTGCCCTTTACTTCCAGAAACTCCCATGCTATGATTAAAGCAACGACTTTATATGCACAGGAGGAATCATGGACGTACTAAAAAAATTTGCAGCCTATTATAAGCCCTACAAAAAATTCTTTTTCCTGGACCTTTTCTGCGCCACCATCATCAGCGCCGTGGACCTGGCCTTTCCCCAGATCTTAAGAAGAGCGGCCAGCGACTGGTTCACCCGGGGCCAGGAAGCCATCCTGCGCTCCCTCCCCCTCCTCTTTGCAGGCCTTCTGGTCCTTTATGTGATCCAGACCCTCTGCAAATACTATGTGACCTACCAGGGCCATCTCATGGGGACCTGGATCGAGCGGGATATGCGCCGGGATCTGTTCGATCATTATGAAAAGCTCTCCTTTTCCTACTATGATAAAAACAACACCGGACAGATGATGAGCAAGCTGGTCTCCGACCTGTTTGAGATCTCCGAATTCGCCCACCATGGGCCGGAAAACGTGTTTATCTCCTCCATTAAGATTGCCGGCTCCTTTGTATTCTTATTCCTGATCAACGGGAAGCTGGCTCTCCTGCTGGCCGTGGTGGTCCTTCTTATGGTGCTTTTCTGCTGCCGCCAGAACGCCCGGATGCATGAGACCTTCATGGACAACCGGAGAAAGATCGGCGACATCAACGCCAGTCTCCAGGATACCCTGTCCGGGATCCGTGTGGTCCAGTCCTTTGCCAATGAAGAGATCGAACGGAAAAAGTTCGGAAGGAGCAACGAGAACTTCGTCCGCTCCCGGGACAATAACTACCGGGCCATGGGAAAATTCCACGCAGGCACCCTGTTTTTCCAGGGCATGATGTATCTGACCGTCCTGGTGGCCGGAGGATACCTTATCTCCATCGGGGAGATGGAGCCAGCAGACCTGGCCATGTACGCCCTCTACATCGGAATTTTCATCAGCCCCATCCAGATCCTGGTGGAGTTTACGGAAATGCTCCAGAAGGGCCTTACCGGCTTCAAGCGCTTCCTGGCAGTCATGGAAACAGAACCGGAGATCGAGGATGCGCTGGACGCGAAGCCCCTTACAAATGTACAGGGCCATATTTCCTATGAGGACGTAAGCTTCTGCTATAACAGCAGCGAGCCTGTTTTAAGCCATGTTTCCTTTTCCATCCCTGCCGGCAGATCCATCGCCCTGGTGGGCCCCTCCGGCGGCGGAAAGACCACCATCTGCTCCCTCCTTCCCCGGTTCTACGATGTGACCCACGGAAGGATCGCCATTGACGGCCAGGATATCCGGAAAACCACCTTAAAGAGCCTCAGAAGCTCCATCGGCCTGGTCCAGCAGGAGGTATACTTATTCGGCGGCACCATCCGTGAAAACATCGCCTACGGAAAACCAGGAGCCACTGACGAGGAGATCATTGCTGCCGCCAAAAAGGCCAGCATCCACGATTTCATCATGGAGCTTCCCGACGGCTACGACACCTTTGTGGGCGAGCGGGGCGCAAGGCTTTCCGGCGGCCAGAAGCAGCGGATCTCCATTGCCCGGGTATTCCTTAAAAATCCGCCTATCCTGATCCTGGATGAGGCCACCAGCGCCCTGGACAATGAAAGTGAACGCCACATCCAGAAAAGCCTGGAGGAGCTCTCCAGAAACCGCACCACCATCACCATCGCCCACCGTCTCTCCACCATCCGGAATGCCGACGAGATCATCGTCATCGACGGCCAGGGCATCGTTGAGCGTGGAAGCCACAAAGAGCTCCTGGAAAAGAACGGTCTGTATGCCAGATATTATGAAATGCAGTTTGAGGGCCTGGAGGAGGCCTAGTCTTCCGCCATAACAGAAAAGACCCGGCCGGAGAGCACTGGAATCTGCTCACCGCCGGGCTTTTTCACGTTTTTTACTATTCTTCCTCCACCGTATCGCCCATCATTTTTAAGACAAGCATGGCTCCCAGCATCAGGACGATGCCCACAGGAAGGGCGATCCAGGCAGTCTTTACAAATCCTGCCACAATGTACGTCACAAAGGATACGGCGGCACAGGTCACCGCATAGGGAAGCTGGGTCATCACATGGTTCACATGCTCACACTGGGCTCCCGCAGACGCCATGATGGTGGTGTCGGAAATGGGCGAGCAGTGGTCTCCGCAGACAGCTCCCGCCATGCAGGCAGAAATGGAGATGATCATCAGCTCCGGATTGGTATTCTGGAACACGCCCACCACAATGGGGATCAGGATACCGAAGGTCCCCCAGGAGGTGCCTGTGGCAAAGGCCAGCAGGCAGCCCACCAGGAAAATAATGGCCGGAAGGAAATTCAGCAGGCCTCTGGCATGGTTATACACCAGATCTGCCACATATACGTCCGCACCCAGGCTGTCTGTCATGGCCTTTAAGGTCCAGGCAAAGGTCAGGATCAGAATGGCCGGTACCATGGCCTTAAAGCCCTCGGGGATACAGGCCATGCAGTCGTGGAAATCCAGGACACGGCGCACCTGGTACAGGACCAGAGTGATCAGAAGGCCGAAGAAGCTTCCAAGGGTCAGTCCCAGGGATGCGTTGCTCTCCGAAAAGGCAGTCACAAAATCCACGCCGGAGAAAAATCCGCCTGTATACAGCATACCGATCACACAGCAGATAATTAAAGAAATAATCGGGATCAGGAGGTCCATGACCGTTCCCCTGGAGATCACTGACGGATCGGATTCATCTGCATAAGGCCGTCCCTCTGTGGTAAAGAGATCCCCCTTGACCGCGTTCCTTTCATGCTTTAACATGGGCCCGAACTCCACCTTCATGAGCACCATCCCCACCATCATCACAATGGTTAAAAGAGCATAGAAGTTATAGGGGATGGCCTGGATAAAGATGGAGAAGCCGTCCTCTCCCTCCACGAATCCCGTCACAGCCGCCGCCCAGGATGAAATGGGGGCAATGATGCATACGGGAGCTGCCGTGGCGTCGATGAGATACGCCAGCTTTGCCCGGGAAACCTTGAACTTATCCGTCACCGGCCGCATGACGCTTCCCACTGTAAGGCAGTTGAAATAGTCGTCGATGAAGATCGTAACCCCCAGAAGGATGGTGGCCAGCTGGGCCCCCACCCGGGTCTTGATGCCCTTTGCCGCAAACCGGCCAAAGGCAGCGGAGCCGCCGGCCTTGTTCATAAGACTGACCATGGCTCCCAGGATCACTAAGAATACCAGGATCCCCACGTTGCTTTCATCGGTCAGGACTCCGATGATGCCGTCCTGGAAAATATGGACCACGGTCCGCTCAAAGCTCCCGCCGGAATACAGGATCCCCCCTACGGCGATCCCGATAAACAGGGAGCTGTAAACCTCCTTTGTGATCAGCGCCAGTCCGATGGCTACCACCGGCGGCACCAGCGCCCAGAAGGTGGAAAACAGGGCGGGGACGTACTCTGCGGTCTCCCCCTCTGCCCCAAAGGCCGTCATGGCAAAGGCCATGAGGAACATGGACGCCAGAGCCAGTACAGCCAGGCTTTTCGTTTTCGTACTCTGCATTTCTCATACTTCCTCTCTTGAAAATCAAAAACACCACAAACGGCAGTCCCTTACGGAAAACGCGTTTGTGGTGTAGATCATGCAGATAAAAAGCCATACAGGCTGGAACCAGCAACACAAGATAGCGCTCCACGTATCGTGACAGTACGCCGCATCTTCTGCGTCGTACCAGGAACCCTGCCCCGGACCGGGCAAAACTCCTTCGGCGGTCTCCCCTTTGGCGGAAAACGGCGGTCCAGCCTTGTCTTCCGTTACTCTTGAAGCCCGCGCCTCTATCCTATTGAACCTGCCAGGTGTGCAGGTGCTTTTGTCATGGGTTATTGTAGCATACCTTTCTTAAAAAAGAAAGTACATTTCCAATTTTCCTGAAATTTCCCACAGCAGGCTCCGCCATGGGGGATCCTAGAATCTTCCCTCTTCAGCCGCCTGCTCGATCGAAACGGCCACAGCCACAGTCATGCCCACCATGGGGTTATTTCCTGCGCCGATGAGACCCATCATCTCTACGTGTGCCGGAACGGAGGAGGAGCCTGCGAACTGGGCGTCAGAGTGCATACGGCCCATGGTATCGGTCATTCCGTAGGAAGCCGGACCAGCCGCCATATTGTCGGGATGGAGGGTACGGCCTGTGCCGCCGCCGGATGCTACGGAGAAGTATTTCTTTCCTTTCTCCACGCACTCCTTCTTATAGGTGCCTGCCACCGGATGCTGGAAACGGGTAGGGTTGGTGGAGTTTCCGGTGATGGAAACGTCAACGCCCTCTTTCCACATGATGGCAACGCCCTCGGTCACGTCATTGGCGCCGTAGCAGTTTACCTTTGCGCGGGGGCTTTCCGGATCAGAGGAATAGCATTTTCTGAATACCTCCTCCACCTCTCCGGTGTAGTAGTTCATCTTTGTCTCCACATATGTAAAGCCGTTGATACGGGAAATGATCTGGGCTGCGTCTTTTCCGAGACCGTTTAAGATCACGCGCAGGGGTTTCTTGCGGACCTTATTGGCCTTCTCTGCGATACCGATGGCGCCCTCAGCGGCTGCAAAGGACTCGTGGCCGGCTAAGAAGCAGAAGCAGTCTGTCTCTTCCTCTAAAAGCATCTTGCCAAGGTTTCCATGGCCAAGGCCAACCTTTCTCTGATCGGCAACAGAGCCGGGGATACAGAAGGCCTGGAGGCCCTCTCCGATGGCTGCGGCAGCGTCAGCGGCCTTACGGCAGCCTTTTTTAATGGCAATGGCTGCACCCACTGTATATGCCCAGCAGGCATTCTCAAAGCAGATGGGCTGGATCTTCTTTACCTGGTCGTAGACATTTAAGCCGGCGTCCTTTGTGATCTTTTCAGCCTCTTCGATGGAAGCGATGCCATAGCTGTTTAAAACAGAATTGATCTTGTCGATTCTTCTCTCATATGATTCAAATAATGCCATGATGTATTAACTCCTCCTTACTCCATTCTCGGGTCGATGATCTTCACTGCGTCTGCCACACGGCCGTACTGGCCCTTTGCCTTCTCATAAGCAGTTGTGGGATCGTCGCCTTTCTTAATGAAATCGGTCATCTTTCCAAGGTTTACGAACTGGTAGCCGATGATCTGGTCCTCTGCGTCGAGAGCGATCCCGGTCACATAGCCTTCTGCCATCTCCAGATAACGGGGACCTTTCTTTAAGGTTCCGTACATGGTACCGATCTGGGAACGGAGACCCTTTCCAAGGTCCTCCAGACCAGCTCCGATGGGAAGGCCGTCCTCAGAAAATGCACTCTGGGTCCTTCCGTAAACGATCTGAAGGAACAGTTCTCTCATGGCTGTGTTGATGGCATCGCACACAAGGTCTGTGTTTAACGCCTCCAGCAGGGTCCGGCCCGGAAGGATCTCTGCCGCCATGGCTGCGGAATGGGTCATACCGGAACATCCGATGGTCTCCACCAGTGCCTCCTGGATGATGCCCTCCTTCACGTTCAGGGTCAGCTTACATGCACCCTGCTGGGGTGCACACCAGCCGATTCCATGGGTCAGGCCGGAAATATCTTTGATCTCTTTGGACTGTACCCATTTCGCTTCCTCCGGGATCGGAGCTGCGCCATGGTTTACGCCCTGGGCAACTTTACACATTGTTTCTACTTCATGTGAATAAATCATTTTAAGACTCCTTTCAAGATATCTGTCGCAATTCTCTTGTTAAAAAAATCACATCTTGCTTGTACCATTCTCTCACAAAATCTCTCATTCGTCCATAGTTTTTTTCGATAAATTTTGTATTTCTTCGTTCCAGACCTTTAACTCCTTCAGTATGGAGACGACGATCACCGCGGCCATGACACTGGTACAGACATCCGCAATGGGCTGGCAGAGCTGCAGCCCCAGGATCCCCAGGAAACGGGGAAGCGTAAGGAGGGCCGGGATCAGAAAGATCCCCTGGCGGCCCGCTGCCACAATGGATGCCCGGAAGCCGTAGCCGATGGACTGGGTCAGCATATTGGACATGATGATCCAGGCCTGGAACGGCAGGGTCAGGCACTGGAACCGCATGGCCCAGGTACCGATCCCGATCACCTCCAGATCCCCCTTCCGGAACAGGCCCATAATGGCCTCTGCCCCGAAAAAGCTTATGACACCCAGGGTGGTCAGGAGGATCACTGCCACCTTCAGGCAGAACCAGAACGCCTCCAGGACCCGGTCATACCGCTTCGCCCCAAAGTTGAAGCCGCACACAGGCTGGAAACCCTGGCCGAAGCCGATGAGGGCAGAGTTGATGAACATCATGTATCTCGTTACAATGGACATGGCTGCGATGGCCGCATCCCCAAAGGGATTGGCCGCCACGTTTAAGGCCACTGCCGCCGCGCTGGCCAGACCCTGGCGGCACAACGACGGGAGGCCTGCATGAAGGATCTCTCCATAAATTTTTAGAGACGGAGTAAATTTTCCGGGCCTCAGCCGGATGCATCCCTTGCGGAAGTTACACTGGAAAAACAGGATGCAGAAGCTGACGCACTGACTTATGACCGTGGCGGCCGCCGCGCCGGAAATGCCCATGCGGAGACCGAAGATGAACACCGGATCCAGGATCATGTTTAAGATCCCGCCGGTGGTGATCCCCGCCATGGCATAAACGGCATAGCCCTGGGACCTCAGCAGGTTGTTCATCACAAAGGAGCCGGTCATCACCGGCGCTCCCAGAAGAATGTACCGGGCATAATCCCTGGCGTAAGGGGCGATGGTCTCTGTGGCCCCCAGAAGCCGCACCAGCCGGTCCAGGAAGGAAAGACCAGTCACTGCCATGACCACGCCGATCCCAATGGCCGTAAAAAAGGCCGTGGCTGCCGTCCGCACTGCGATGTCTTCATTTTTTGCTCCCAGACTGCGGGAAATATAATTTCCCGCGCCCATGCCCAGGGTAAAGCCCACGGCCTGGATCATGGCCATCAGGGAAAAAATGATCCCCACAGCCGCCGAGGCGCTTGTGTTGATCTGACTGACGAAAAAGGTATCCGCCATATTATAAATCGAGGTGATCAGCATACTGATGATCGTGGGTACTGCCAGCCCTGGGATCAGCCTGGAAATGGGCTTTTCCGTCATCATCCGGTACCGTTCCTCCTGGGTCATTGTTCTGCTCATCGTTTCTCCTCCACTTCCGGGGGCAGCTTTCTCATCACTGCCATAAAATAGCTTACAAAAACAATGCCCTTGACCACACTGGTCAGGGTAATGGCCCACCAGATGCCGGAAAGTCCCAGGGCCGTTGATGATAAAATAAGAGCCATGGGGATCCGTGCCGCCGTAAAGATCACACTGATCACCGACGCCTGCATGGTCTTTCCAAGACCCGCCAGGGCGCCCTCTGTAAGGATCTCCTCACACATGAACATCTGGGACAGTCCCAGCACCTGCAAATAGATGATGCCGTCGGCCACCACCTCCGGCTCATGGATGAAGATCCGGAACACCGGCTCCGCCCCGAAGATCAGAAGCGCCGAGGAGCCCAGTCCCCAGGCGGCCATGATCCAGGCGGCCTTTTTATAGCCTCCCTTGACCCGCTCCGTCTTTCCGGCTCCGAAGTTCTGCCCGATAAAGGAATTGATGGCTGCTGCAAATCCGTCTGCGGTCATCCAGGCCACCGATTCGATCTGGCTTCCCACCTTCTGGACCGCAATGGCCGTATCTCCGAAATCCGTGACCATACGGGTCAGGACCATGGAGATCCCGCTGTATATCATGGTCTGGACCCCGGCTGGAAACCCGATCTTTATGATCTGGCGGATATATCTGCGGCTGGTCCGCTCCAGGATATGGACCTGGCTGAACACCAGGGTATCCCTGCGGGCAAACCATAAAAACACCGCCGTTACCACCGCCTGGGCCCCCACTGTGGCAATGGCCGCTCCGGCGGCCCCCATGGCCGGTATGGGGCCGAATCCGAAGATCAGGAAGGGATCCAGGATCATGTTGATCACCAGTCCGATCACATTGGCCACAAAAGGCGTCCGGCTGTCCCCCGACGCAGTCAGGATTCCAGTAAAGATGGCATTTAAAAAAGAAAAGAGGATCAGTCCACAGGTGATGGTCAGATAGATCTCCGCATCACGGACGATCTGCCGGTCCTGCATATTAAAAAATCCGATGAGCTGCTTCCGGAACGCCACTGACAGGATCCCAAAGATCACTGCAAACAGGATCCCCAGCTGCAGCGCCCCCTGGGCGTATTTTCCCGCCTCTTCCCGGTCGCCCCGGCCCAGGGAATGGGCTACCTTTACCTGGCCTCCCATTCTCGCCAGGCTGCTTACGCCCTGGGAAAACCAGGTGAACATGGCCGCCGATCCCACCGCCGACACTGCTCCGGCTCCCACCCGTCCGATCCAGGCCATATCCGTCATATTATAGGCCATCTGCACCAGGGAGGTAGCCATGATGGGAAGCGCCAGACGTGTAAGCGCAGGCAGGATCGGTTCGTGAAGCAGGTCGATATTTTTCTTCATAATCTCCCTCCAAAAAATAAAAAAGAGCGCTGCAAAGGATCTTTCCCCCGCAGCGCCCCCTCGTTTTTTCTTATTTATTTGTTGCTCAGGTACTCGTGGATACCGCGGGCACCTGCCTTACCAGCTTCCATGGCAAGGATCACAGTAGCTGCGCCTGTTACAGCGTCGCCGCCTGCAAATACGCCTTCTCTGGAGGTCTGGCCGTTGGCCTCGTCTGCCACGATACATTTGTGCTTATTCACATCCAGGCCGTCCGTTGTATTGGAGATCAGCGGGTTGGGGGATGTTCCTAAGGACATGATAACCGTATCACAGTCGATGGTGTAATCGGAGCCCTTTACTTCCACCGGACGTCTTCTTCCGGATGCATCCGGCTCGCCCAGCTCCATCTTAACCACTTTCATACCCTTTACCCAGCCCTTTTCGTCTGCCAGGATCTCGGTGGGATTGGTAAGAAGGTCAAAGATGATGCCCTCTTCCTTAGCGTGGTGAACCTCCTCCACACGGGCCGGAAGCTCTGCTTCACTTCTTCTGTATACCACATGAACCTCAGCGCCCAGGCGGAGAGCGGTTCTTGCAGCGTCCATGGCAACGTTTCCGCCGCCTACGACTACAACCTTCTTGCCGGCTGCGATGGGTGTATCGTAATCATCGCGGAAGGCCTTCATCAGGTTGCTTCTTGTCAGGTACTCGTTGGCAGAGAATACGCCGTTGGCGTTCTCGCCCGGGATGCCCATGAACTTGGGAAGACCAGCGCCGGAACCGATAAATACGGCGGAGAAGCCCTCCTCGTCCATTAACTCGTCGATGGTCACGGTCTTGCCGATGATCACGTTTGTCTCGATCTTAACGCCCAGCTTTCTCACGTTGTCGATCTCCGGCTGTACAACGGCCTGCTTCGGAAGACGGAACTCCGGAATACCGTATGTAAGAACTCCGCCCGGCTCATGAAGGGCCTCGAAGATGGTCACGTCATAGCCCATCTTAGCCAGATCGCCTGCACAGGTAAGTCCGGACGGGCCGGAACCGATCACAGCAACCTTCTTTCCAAGCTTTGTCTCAGCAGCCTTGGGAACGAAGCCGTTCTCTCTGGACCAGTCGGCAACGAAACGCTCCAGCTTACCGATGGAGATGGATTCGCCCTTAATGCCGCGGATACACTTTCCTTCACACTGGCTCTCCTGCGGACATACGCGGCCGCAGACTGCCGGAAGTGCGGAAGACAGTGCGATGGTATTGGCAGCGTCCTCGAATTTTCTTTCCTTTACTTCTCTGATGAAGGTGGGGATATCGATATTTACGGGACATCCCTCCACACATCTTGCGTTTTTACAGTTCAGGCAGCGCTCTGCCTCGGCAACAGCCTCTTCCTCATTATATCCGTAGCATACTTCCTCAAAGTTGGTTGCACGCACCTTCGGATCCTGCTCTCTGACAGGTACTTTCTTCATTACGTCCATGTCTGTTCCTCCACAATTAATTGTCGCTGCAGTGTCCGCAGCCGCCGTGATGGGTATCGCCTTCCTGAAGCTTTAAGATCGCGCGTCCCTCTGCTGTCTTGTACATCTGCTGACGCTTCATTGCCTCGTCGAAGTTTACTGCATGTCCATCGAACTCCGGTCCATCTACACATGCGAACTTCACTTCTCCACCAACGGTCACACGGCAGGCTCCGCACATTCCTGTGCCGTCTACCATGATCGGGTTTAAGCTGACGATCGTGGGGATCTCCAGTTCCTTTGTTAAGAGACATACGAATTTCATCATGATCATCGGTCCGATGGCTACACAGACATCGTATTTCTTGCCCTGGTTCTGAACCAGATCCTTGATCACATCCGTAACCATTCCCTTTCTCACATAGGAACCGTCATCAGTGGTAACATAAAGATTTCCAGCAACAGCCTCCATTTCCTTCTCCAGGATCAGCAGATCCTTTGTCTTTGCGCCGACGATCACGTCAGCATCGATGCCGTGCTCTTTTAACCATTTTACCTGGGGATAAACAGGAGCAGTTCCAACGCCGCCTGCTACAAACAGGTATTTTTTATTCTTAAGGACTTCCAGATCCTCCTTAACGAATTCAGACGGATTTCCTAAGGGGCCCACGAAATCGTGGAAGGAATCTCCGGCCTGTAAGTGGGACATCTTCTCAGAAGAAGCTCCAACGGTCTGGAATACGATGGTGATGGTTCCCTCTTCTCTGTTGTAATCACAGATCGTCAGCGGGATCCTCTCGCCTGCCTCATCGATCTTTACGATCACGAATTCTCCAGGCTGACAGCTCTTTGCAACTCTCGGTGCCTTTACCTCCATAAGATAAATCTTATCCGCCAGCTTTTCTGCTTTTAATATCGGATACATACTACCTCAACCTCCTGTGTAAATTAAACAGTTCTGAAACTGCTCACATAGTTTAAGTTTATCATGTTCTCCAATTTATATCAACCGTTATTCTTTGTTTTTGTATGTTTTTTCTTCCATCTTCCGGTCATACCGGCAGAATTCATAGCAGAGGCTGAAATACGTCTGCTCATCGCTTTCCGCCGTCACCTGCCAGTCCGGATCCTGGTCCAGGTCCGGAAAATGGGTATCGGCCTCATAGGCATAATCAATCCTGGTCACATGAGCCGTCCGGCAATAGGGAAGGAACTGGCGGTAGATCTCCCCGCCGCCGATGATATAGATATCGTCGTCTGGAAACTGTTTTAAAAAGGAAAGGGCCTCGTCCATCCCGTGGACCGCTGTCACTCCCTTTTTTTTATAATCCCTGTTCCTTGTGAGGACCACATTGGTACGTCCCGGAAGGGCCTGGCCTCCCGGCAGGCTCTCCATGGTCTTCCTTCCCATGACGATGACCTTTCCCAGAGTCTCCTGGCGGAACAGCTTCTGGTCCTCCGGGATCGTCACCAGAAGACGGCCTCTGTTTCCAATGGCCCAGTTTTTATCTGCTGCTACGATCAGATTCATTTTATCGCCTCCATTTATGATGTTTCATTCTATCACGTTTTCCGCTTCCCGTCCACACCTGCGTCCGGGCCACGATTTTATACTTGATGGTTTTTTCGTTTCCATATATAATGATGCCAGGGATCAGAGACTGCGAAACATACAGGACTTCCGGCTCCGGCCCCGCCAAGAGAGGAGAATCGACCATATGATAAAATTTGAGCGCACAAGCGTCATGAACCTGGAAAACGCCATCCGCGGCGCCAGAAACCCCATGAACAGCTGGGGACGGATGGACAGCGCCTACGATGAAGATGGAAATTATATCCTGGGACCCAACGATCTGGATCTGGCAAAGCGGCTCCGCAGAGCCGGCAGCGACCACAGGAAATACGTCCGCCAGATCTTTGTCTCCGTGGACATCACCGCCCCCCTGTACTGGTGGAAGGAATACGATACCTACAAGGTAGCCACCGTGGCCAATTCCACCAGCACCATGCACAAGATCCACTCCAGGCCCTTTTCCATCGACGATTTCAGCCACGACCACATGACGCCGGAGACCCTGGCCTTCATGGAGACCGTCGTTGGAAGGCTGGAGGCCATCCGGTTAAAATATATGGAGGAAGGAAAAAATAAGGAGGACTGGTACGACATGATCCAGCTCCTTCCCTCCAGCTACAACCAGATGCGTACCTGCACCATGAATTACGAGACCCTGATCAACATCTATTACGCCAGAAAAGCCCACAAGCTGGAGGAGTGGCACTCCTTCTGCCGCTGGATCGAATCCCTTCCCTATGCAAAGGAGCTGATCGTCGCGGCGGAGGAATAGCCCTCCCTGCATCCTGTGATCCCGGTATTTTTAAAATACCGGGATCTCTTTCTGTAAAGCCAGGGAATAAAGAAACGCCTGCCGGACCGTTTTTCCTGTGATCTGCTCCAGGGCCCGTCTGTAATAAATGAGCTGCAGCCGGTAGCGGTCCAGGAGAACCGTCTCCTCCCCCTCTCTGATCCGGTCTGTTTTATAATCCACCAGCACAGCCCCGTCCTCGTCCTCAAACCAGGCATCGATGATGCCCTGGATCAGCACCAGCTCGTCGGAATCAGCCTCGTCCATGTCCCGGGCGGGGATCCCCACCACAAACTGCTGTTCCTTTTGGAGCCTTCCCTCTTTGTCCGCCCTTCTCATCCGTTCTGCCAGGGGCGTCTGGAAAAACCTCCAGAGAACGCCGGGCTGTACCAGCCGCAGGGCCTCCTCTGCCATGAGTCCCTGGGCTTTTATGGCATCCAGCTGCGCCTTCAGATCCCCAAAAGAGACCGCATCCTTAAAGGACAGAAGCTCCAGGGCCCGATGATAGGCCGTTCCCCGGACTGCGCCGCCGGGACGGAAAATACGGCCCTGCTCCCGTTCCTCTTCCTCTCCCTTCCGGAGAAAGGCCGGGACCGTGGGAAGGAAATCGCTTTCTCCATCGTCCACAAACTGTCCCTGCTCCTTCAGCTCTGAAACCGACATCTTGGCATGGAGCCCGATGTCCGCCTCATGGGGGTAGGGACGGCAAAGCTGCTCCAGGACCTCCGGAGGACAGGACTCCCCCTCTTCCCTGAGACGCTTAAGCTCCAGGTACGTCCCCGCCTTCCAGGCCTGGCTCCTGGCCGCCTCCTTCAGAAGCTCCGCCGCCGGAACACGGGTGACGGAAAGGGAGTCCCTGGCATTTTCCGAGGCCATTAAAAGCCAGTCCAGATAGGAACCGGCAGCGCTTAAGAATGTAAACGGCAGCTCCCGCCTTCCGGAGATCCCGCCCCATTTTTCCGCATGGCGGCCCAGATACCGGTCTCCGGCTGTGATGAACAGCTTTTCCTTTGCCCGGGTCATGGCCACATAGAGGATCCGCAGCTCCTCCCCCATGCTCTCCAGGTTCATCTTCCGGCTCAGGACATTTTTCTTAAGCGTAGGGGCCTTCACCTTCCGTTCCAGATCCAGGTAGTCTGTGGCGATCCCCAGCTTATCGTCAATGAGGATCTTTCCCCTGGCGTCCTGCCGGTTAAATTTCTTTCCGGCCCCGGCTAAAAATACCACGGGAAATTCCAGTCCCTTGCTTTTATGGATGCTCATGATCCGCACCGTATCATCGTTTTCCCCGACCCTGGCCGCCTCCCCGAAATCTGTATTGTATTTCTTCAGCCGCTCGATATAGCGGATAAAATCAAACAGGCTCTGGTAGCTGGTGGCCTCAAAGGCACAGGCCTTTTCCACCAGCATATCCAGGTTGGCCTGGCGCGCCTTTCCCGCCGGCATGGCAGAAACGTAATCGTAATAGCCGGTGCGCTCGAAGATCCTCCAGATCAGCCGGTGGACCGGCAGATATCCGGCCTCCTTCCGCAGGATCTGAAGGAGTTTTTGAAACTTTTCCAGTTTTTTATATAATTCATCCTCCACAAAGGCCTCTGCACCGGCCTCCAGGAAGTGCCGGACCGCCCCGTAAAAACCGGGATCCTGGCCCTTGTCCGCACACCGTTTAAATTCTGCCATGACCACCGCCAGATCATGGTCCGTCAGCCCGCCTATGGGCGATCTAAGGACTCCGGCCAGAGGGATATCCTGCATGGGATTGTCGATGACGGCCAGCATATTTAAGACCGTCTCCACCTCCACAGCCGTGAAATATCCCATCCTGGAATCAGCAAAGGCCGGGATCCCCTCGGCGCTTAAGACCCGTAAAAATTCCTCAGCCCATCCGCTTAAGCTCCGCAAGAGGATGACGATATCCCGCCGTTTTAAGGGCTCATACCGTCCCTCCTTTCCGTTCCATACCTTCATCCCCCGGTCCGGATCCGTCAGCTCCCGGATCTTTGAGGCAATGAGTCTGGCCTCGGCCTCCTTTTCCGTCAGATCGGCCTTTTCCTCATCCATGGAAAGGAACAGGTCCTCCCCGGTGTCCAGAAGGAGCAGCTCCGTCCTGGCCTGGCCCTCTCTCTCCGTCTCCGGATATCCCGCCCCCGGATACAGGGCCGCGTCCTCCGTGTACTGGATGTTCCCCAGGCTCTTTGTCATGATGCTGTAAAAAATGTCATTGACAGAGGCCAGCACCTCCGGACGGCTCCGGAAGTTTTTATGAAGCTCGATCTTCTGGTACGGCCCTTCCTCTTTTTTGTAGGACTCATATTTCTCCATAAAAAGTTCCGGTCTTGCCAGGCGGAATTTGTAGATGCTCTGCTTCACATCCCCCACCATGAACACGTTGGGCTTCCCGTACCGCTCCCTGGATATCAGGCGGATCAGCGTTTCCTGGACCTCGTTGCTGTCCTGGTACTCGTCCACCAGGATCTCCTCGTAAAGCCCTGCCAGCTCGTCGGCCGCCGGGCCAGGGCTGTGGTCCCGGGAACCGGCAGTGAGGATATCCAGGGCAAAGTGCTCCAGATCATTGAAATCCACCAGATTTTTCTCCTCCTTGGCCTCCTGGAACCGGGCTGTAAACTCCTCTGCCAGCTCCAGGAGCATGAGGACCGGCTCCCGGCTGTTTAAAAGGTCCCCATAGATGCGTTCCGGGTCCTCCGGCACATAAAGGGCCTTCATCTTCTTTACGCCGTCCTTGACCCGGTTCCGGAGCTCCGAAACGGCCTCCTTTTTCTCCGGGTCCACATCCTTTCCCCGCACAGCGGCCAGGCGGCCGAACATGGGGGCGGAGAGGATCCCGCAGATCTCTTTATACGTTTCTGCCTCCGAAAGCCGCTCCATGGCCCGCAGATCCTCCTGGAGCATGGGGATATACGCCTGGGGGCCGTTCTCCTCCCCGGCAGTCTCCAGGGCCTCTGCCAGCTGCTCTGCAAACTCTCCCGCCTGCCTTTTCACATCCCGCACCAGAAACCGCATCCATTCTGCGGTCTCCAATCCGTCCAGATCCCCGTCTGTCTCCTCTGAAAGCTCTTTTTTACAGGCGGCGATCCACTGGCCCGGCCAGGGGTTGCTCTGGGAAAATCTCCACACCTGTAAAATATAATCCTCCAGGCCGCCGTCGGCCTTTCCAGAGGCGTAGGTGTCCACAAACCGCAGGAACCGGCCATCCTCCCGGCCATAATAGTCCTCCAGGAGCTCCTTCATCACGTCGGCCTGGAGGAGCAGAAGCTCTCCCTCATCGCCGATGCGGAACCCCGGATCGATGTCCAGCTCATTAAAATGCTCCCTGAGGAGCTTCAGACAGAAGCTGTCGATGGTGGTGATCCGCGCATGGTGAATCAGGCTGGTCTGGCGCTCCAGGTTCCGGTCCCCGGGCTCCTCCTCCAGCCGTTTTTCCAGGGCATCCCCGATCCGCTCCCGCATCTCTGCCGCCGCCGCATTGGTAAAGGTCATGACCAGAAGCCGGTCAATGTCCACCGGATGGTCCGGGTCCGTCACCATGCGGACGATCCGCTCCACCAGCACTGCCGTCTTTCCGCTGCCCGCCGCTGCCGACACCAGAAGATTCCTTCCCCTGGCGTCGATGACCTGCTGCTGCTCCTTCGTCCATTTCATTTCAGCCATTTTCCGTTCCTCCCTCCTGGTCCATGGTCTCCTCCTCTTCCAGCTCCTTTTCGATCTCCTTCCAGATCTCCTCCGGCTTCATGGATTTAAATCTCCGGAACCCGTATCCGGAGGTCTTAAGGTCAAAGCCGCAGATGCTGTGGTAGGGGCAGTAATCGCAGGCAGTCCTCTGGCCCTGCTTCCAGGGATTCACTGAAACGACACCGGAAAGGATCTCGTCTCCCATCTCCCGGAGGCTTCTGGAAACGAAGGCGGAAAGGGCCGAAAACCGCTCTCCCCCAGCCACTGACGACCGGGTCTCCTGGATGATCCCGTCCTTTAAGGCCACTGGGATCACATCCGACTCCTTTTCGATCTCCCGGTCCAGATGGCGGATCACATCCAGGCTGCTATTGACCAGCCCGTTCATCCGGAGCTTTTTAAGGATCCCCGCTTCGATCTCCTCTGGCGTCATGTCTCCCTGCCGCTCGATCACCGGGTCGTCGATGTGATAATAAAAGATCCCTGCGGGAACTGCCTTTTTCCCCGGATGGAGCCTTTCCTCCAGCCTGAGGGCCGCGTCCATATAGACCACCAGCTGGAGCTGGAGTCCATGGTAAAGCAGGGACAGGTCAAAGGAGGTGCTCCCGGACTTATAATCCATGATCTTTACCAGGACCCGGTCCTCCTCCTCTAAAATGTCCATCCGGTCGATCCGTCCCCGCAGGTTCAACGCCTCCCCGCCCCGTAAGGGGATCCGGGTGCTCACATCCACCTCAAACTCCTCCGGCTCAAAATCGCCCTTCCGCAGCTGATGGATCAGGGCCCGGATGGTCCGGTCTGCGATCCGCTCCACCTTCCGCTCCAGATAGCTGTTTCTGGCAGAGCTCTTTAGGATCGTATTCCTGTATTCCAGAGCCACCTGGCTCACACATTCCTTCACCAGGGCTCTCCGCTTTTCGTCGCTGATGGCGCAGAAATCCATGCCTCTGGCCCTTACCTCACTGAAAAACAGGTCGATGGACCGGTGGAACAGGTTTCCCATGTCCGAAAAATCCAGCTCATACTCCCGCCGTTTCTTAAGCTCCAGTCCATGGCTCAAAAAATGGGCGTAGGCGCAGGCCGCATATCCCTCCATTCTGGTGACGCTGCCGTTTAAAATGGTCCCGTAAAGGGCCCTGGCCGCCTCCCGGCCGATGCCGTGTTCCCTGTACGAATAGGAACATGCCTCCGCCAGGGCTTCCATCCGCTCCTTTTCCAGATTCTCCCGGGACAAAAGCCCGTAGAGCATGGCCGCTTCCCTGTCCCGTTCCATGGACTCCGGATCCTGGAGCCAGCTTATGACTGCCCGCTTTGCTGCGGTCCTGTGGATGGCCGCCTCCTTAAGCTCTGAGGCCCCCTGTACGGGAACCGCCGGAAACCGTTTTTTCATCTGGCCTATGAGGCTGGAAGGCCGCAGGGTCTTCCCAGAGGCCGAAAGCACCGGATAGGAAAGGGTCAGAAGCTCCGACGGCTTCGTCATCATCAGATACAGGTAAAACCGCTGCATGAAGCCCTCTTCCCTGGCCGTGGGCGTCAGCTCCAGATCGTTCCTTTTTAATATCTCCCGCTCCTGCTCTGTGAGGATCCCGCCTTTTCCTGTGTCTGCCGGGACAACGCCCTCATTTACCCCCACAAAAAACAGGGCGCGGATCCCCGAAAGCCTTGTCCTTTTCAGATCTCCCGCCACCACCCGGTCGGCTCCTGCCGGGATCATGCCCACCTTAAGCTCCGAAAGCCCCGCGCTTAAGATCTCCAGATACTCCTTTCTGGACACCGCCTCGGTCCCCAGGAGCTCATAAAGCCGTTCAAACAGCTCCATGACCAGGCCGTAGATCTCCTCATACTCCCGGGCCTCCTTTTCCATTCCCTGGCTGCGGAACTGCTCCGCCTTGTCCAGAAGCTTCCGCTCCACCTCCAGAGACTGGAGAAGCTCCGCCAGGGCCTCCGTCACCGTGCCAACCGGTGTTCCGCGCTCTCCGGCCTTTTCCTTAAACGCTTTCAGCGGCCCCAATATCTCTTCCTTAAATTCATTTAATTCCTTCAGGTTCAGACGGATGCCGCCCTCAAAGGTCTTTTCCCACTGGCCTTCCCAGTTTTTTAAGCCCCGGATCCCCATGGCCCGCACATACGTTTCCAGGCGGTCGGTCTTTTCCTCTTCCTCCGTCACCAGTCCGGTCCGCAGATACTGGAACATGCTTTCATAATCAAAGCCCCTCCGCAGGATCTCCAGGGCGCTTTTCATAAGCCTTATAAAGGGATTCCCGGACACGTCCTTTTTGCTGTCCAGGAACAGGGGGATCCCGTTCTCCTCAAACTGGTGCAGGATCTCCTTTTCATACCCCGGCAGATCCCCGCAGACAATGGCGATCTCCCGGTAACGGAACCCATCCTTCTTCACCAGCCGGTGGATCTGGTTCACCACAAAATCCACCTCGTCCGCAGGATTCTCCGCCTGGACCAGACGGATCCCCTCCGCAGGACCTCCCCAGGGACGGTAGGGATACCGGAACATGGTCCGCTCCAGATGATCCAGCTCCGGCCGCAGGGAAAACCGTTTCAAGGGCCGGTCTGCCAGACGGATATCCTGCCCCACAGCCACGCCGTTCTCCTCGGCCAGACGCTTTAATTTCCCGGCCATCTTCCGGCTCATATCGAACAGGTCCGCCTCGTCGCCGGGGCCATAAAGATCCGTGTCCCCGGTGGCTGTGACCGTCACATACATCTCCCGGCACAGCTTAAGGAGCTGGCCCAGAAGCCGGTACTGGACCGGAGTAAAGCCCGTATAGCCGTCCAGGACCAGAACGCTGTCCCTTAAAAGCCTGGAGCGCTCCGCCACCCGGCACAGCACGTCCAGCAGTTCCTCCGCCGTAATATACCGTTCCCGCATAAACGCCTGGAACGCCCGGTAGATCACATTCATATCCGTGAGCTTTCCCTGGAGGACCTGGCCCATGTCTCCCTTTTCCATCTGCTCCTTTAGGGCCTCCGGCGTGACGCCGTACTGGTAAAATTCCGACAGCATGGACTTGATCTCATCGATAAAGCCCGTCTGGTTCAGATGGGCAGAAAATAAAAGAAGCTGGTCCTTCTGCTCTCCCGCCAGCTTCCGTAAGACCATGGTCTTTCCCGTATCGTCCAGGATCTCCGGCTGGGGCAGGGAAAGTTCCCCAAAGATCCGGTAGGCCAGACGCTCAAAGCTGACGATATCAATATTCATGGTGCCCCGGCGCGGATGCAGGCGGACGATATCCTTCTGCCCCTGCATGGTGCTCTGCTCCGGTACGATGACAAAAAACTGCCTCTGGGGCTCCTTCATGGACCAGTCGATGACCTTCTTATAAATATATTCCGTTTTCCCGGCTCCCGAGCCGCCGGTGATCAGAGAAAGTGCCATGGATACCTCCTGTGTGGTCGTTTATGGTGTCGCGGTGCGCGATGGTATAATACCTGTTTTCCAGACATTATACCGCGGTTGGGCTCCCGGGTCTATGGGCTGCGGTTGGAATTTTTAATTATGGTGCAAAAAAAGAGAGACGCATCTCTGCGTCTCCCTTTCCCCAAAGCCTGCGATCACTGGCTGCGTTTACTGGATCCAGGCTCCGTCCTTATCTACTTTGTAGCCATCCGGAGTCGTGGTGTCATAGGCCATGGCTCCCAGAGAACTGTCGTTCACTTTGCTGAAATAGTACCACTTGCCGCCGATCTCATGCCAGCCGGTGAACATATAGCCCCGGTTGCCGTCCGCCTGCGGATACAGATAGTACCAGTTGTTCTGCCAGTGATGCCAGCCGGTCACCATATAGCCCTCACCGTTGAAATAGTACCACTGGTAGGTGTCCTTCCAGGGCAGGTATACCCAAGAATTGGAAGGCCAGGTCCCGTCGTCGTAGCTGTACCACCAGCCCTTTTCGTTCATGACCCATTTTCCACTTTTGTAGAAGTCAGCCTTCACTCTCGCCCTTCCGGAGGAGTGGGAATTTCCGCTGTTGCTTCCGCCGCCGGACGGACGGCTGGGCTTCTTCACTGCCTTCACATCAAAGGCACCCAGCTTTGTAATGGTGATCTTCACCGTTCCCTTTTCTCCATCCACGTCTGCCTTATCAACGCCCTCTACTTCATAATTATAGGAAGCGTTGCTGTAAGATGCGATAAAGTAGTCCGGGATCTCCACGGTCATGGTCACAGGAGCCGTCAGCGTTTTCCTCTCCTTACCGTTGACCAGAAGCTTTACAGAACCTCTTACCCGGGCGTTGCTGGAGGTGGCGGGCCATTCTGTCGCATATTCAATGGTCACCTTTCCGCCGCCCTCTGCAAAATCCTCAGAGGTAAGTCCTGCTGCCGCAATGCCGCCCACAGCGTCTGAAGGCTCTGTTTCAATATTATCCGCTCCGTAGACAGCCAGATAAAGGGCCTCGTATTTTGCCACCTGGTCGGCTGTGAGCTTTGTAATATCGATCTTTGTCTTTAATGCCTCTGTCTGCATGTCAGCCGCCTGTTCCTTCTCGTCCTGGCTCATAATGTCCGCATTTGCGATGACCTTATCTGCCTGGGCCAGAGCCTCGGCTGCGTTGCTGGGGGTTGCCAGGATCACCTTTGCCTCCGTGATCTCGCCATCCCCATCGGTGGTGTAAGTCACACCGTTGAGCGTAACTGTCTTCCCCTTTACCTTGTGTCCATTTTCTGCAACTAAATAGCTTTTCCCCTGGGCATTTACCACGCCGTTTACTGCCATGGCGCCGTCTGCCCCAACCCATACCTGCTCAGTACATCCATTTCCTTCGGGACAAGTGATCCACTGGTTCTTCACCAGGGAAGCCGGATCCTCTGTCTCGTAGAAATACCATTTGCCGTTCTGCTGGTGCCAGCCGGGCTCTACCTCTTCGGGAACGATATCCTCCTCTCCCAGAAGCTGGATCTCTGCGGGCTTATAGCCCTTATACATCATTTCCAGGTAAACCCGCGGATCCCTCTCCTCCGCGATATCCCGCACCTTTCTATCCATCAGGCTCTTATATGCTCCATTGGTATAAAAACCAATTCCTGTTGCCGTATACCCCTGCAAGCGCAGCATATTGCCCGTCTGTTCCATTCCATCAAAGACAGCTTTAAAGGTATCGTCAGGCTTCGCCTGAGCTTCTATGTCTCTCTCTGAGAGTATCGTTTCCATGTAATCACGATCCATCGGTTCACGGTATACCGCCAAAGGAACGCTTGCCGTAATCCTGGGACCAACATACACAGATAAATACACATCTTCATATCTCTGGTTATTGAACGCATAGGAAACATAGATACGATATATGCCTGTTTCCAGCGGCTTTGTGGCACGGAATACTCCATTTCCATCGATTGAAAACAGGGCCTTATCAACCTCTTCATTATTAAATCTTACTTCATCTATCGTCAGTCCCTGTACGCCGGAATATCCGTGATCCTTCCTGTTTTCCATTTCATATATGGTCAGCTGTTTATTGGGAAACGCACCGGCGTTGTACATCCCAGTTACACCAGTACAGGACTCCTTAAACGCCAGCCGTTTCCTTGAGAATGCACTCTCATACAGTTCCGCCCGGAGCCCCTTAAATACTGCATCCAGCTTCAGATCACTGTCTGCCATTATAGACCACTGCTGATAATATGGATCGTCAATCTCCATGGGGCTTCCATTTACAGAGGCCGATTGCACGAATGTCCGTATCTCCTCCGTCTGGGATGTCTGATAAGCGATCTGATTCGCGGTTATATCCAGTTCTACTCCCTTTGGGACCTCACTTACCTCTCCGATCGGAAGACATACCTCATTTCCTGTCTCCTCATCGAAATAGCCGACTTCCAGATATCCCCCCTTCACATTGGGAACCGTGACCTTCACAGTCTCCGCCGCCAGGGAAGAAAATCCGGCTGCCAGCGTCATGGCTGCTGCACACACCGGCAGAAGCCATCGCTTCGTACATTTTCTCATAACCCTTCCTCCTTGTACTTATTTTGACGTAAAAATCAGAATTTCCAATTTTTACATACTATTTTAAGTATAGTCGGAAGGTTCCGGTCTATCAAGGTGTACCGGCAACTGTACCACCATCTTTCAGACCATCCCTGTATTTTCTGACGATGGCCTCCGTCTCCTCCCTGGAGTACACCTCCCCATGGTCCCGCATTCCACGGATATATGTGTCAAACGCCTGGGTAATGGACGGTTCCTGGATCAGGAGCTGATGGAAGCCCTGTTCCGGGTCGTACAGGACCAGACTGGCTCCCACGGCGCTGCTGACAAAAATATTCAGCATTTTTGTCAGATGAAGGCTCTGTTCCTTTACGATCCCCATATCACAGCCCGGCCGTTCCATATCTGCCAGCATCCCATCCAGGATCCTGACCCTTTCCTCCCTTGTCAGCGCCCGGACGTACTCCTCCGGATAATCGGCGAACCGGCCGTTTTCTGCAAATTCCCGGAGCCCGTCCTCCGTAAAATAATGGATCAGCTCTGCTCCGGAAGCAACCTGCTCCCTGCGTTTCATGATCCCATCGATCACCAGGCTCCTGCCGGGAAGCCCCGGCGCTGCCACACGCTCTGCCAGCTCCCGGTCTGCCCAAAGGACAAAGCATGGCTGGTATTCCAGAAAACAGCGGCTCACGGGGCCATTGTCGCTTTTCAGCATCCAGTCCAGTACCTGGAAAATGTCACGGAAGTATCTGGCAAGACAGCCGTTCCTGCCATTTTTATACACCTTAAAAAAGCTCCTGCGGTACGCGTCCGTCACCTCCGGCTCATAGGCCACCACCGCCTGGTCCATATTGCCGGAAAACAGGATCACCCGATCGTCCAGGATCCCATAATACGGATATAAAACTGCCTCATCCCGGCCGCCGGATGGATGATCATGATAATAATACCAGGTTTCATAAGCGGCACCGGCCTGGTAATAGGTGGGGATCAGATTATAAACGGCCCTTAGGTTATGATAGTCTCCGGCGCTGTCCTCCGCTCTCTTGGAAAGCCTCACCAGCTGGACGATATTCAGATGCCCCATGGCAGAGCGGCCGTCCAGTGAAAACGCCGGCAGCAACCTGGCCAGGATACAGCTTTCCGCAGGCACATAAAAATACGCATTCTTTCTCCCGGCGCTCAGATTCTCCCAGATGGCACTCCAGAGATACCGTTCCACAGCGATCACTCCGTTTATGGTACGCATTCCCGGAGCGCTGATCTGTCCCGGAGGTTCCGGAGTCGTTTCAAATCCGGCCTCCATCCCGCATATATTTCCCGCCTCCTCCAGCATCCGGCGGATCATGCACCGCATAAAATAAACGTCGTCTCCATCCATAGCCCGGTAATACGCCTCCTGCAGCTCCCGGTGCTCCCGGACACCCAGCCGCAGCTCCCGGCGGATCGCTTCAAAGATCTGCGGATCCGGCAGCCTCGTTCCGGCCAGATACCGCTGGATATTCACCCGGTTGATACCCGTGATCCTGGCAAATTCATAGTTGGTATATCCACTGGCCCTTAAATGGGCCTCCAACAGCTCATGAAATCTTCGTTTTTCCATACTGGCTCCCCCTCCCCGCAATTAAAGCCCCCAGAAAGCAAAAACGCCTGCCGGAAGACGTATCTTACCGGCAGGACATTCTATTCTAGCAGCATAATTCAGTAATCACCTGCGCAAAGATCTTCGCGCTCATTAAAAGCTCATCGATCACCGCAAACTCGTCGGGACCGTGCATGTTATTTTCTGTTTCCGGCATGGCCGCGCCGAAAGCAACTCCGTTCTTTAAGTGGTGGACATACGTTCCGCCTCCGATGGCGATGCACTCTCCCTTTCTTCCCGTGTACATCTCATAGCTCTTAAGGAGCGTCTGGACAAACTGGGAATCTCCGGGAACGTGGTGGGGCGGGTTCATGGAATCATTGTTTAAAGAGATCCCGTACCCGGCCATGGCCGCCTTCGCCGGCTTTAAGGTATTCTCCTCATTGGAGCAGATGGGGCAGCGGCTGTCAAAATCACCGGAAAGGCTGGTCTCCGTGATCTCCAGCATGCTGAAGGTCAGGGTCAGCTGGCCGGATTCCTCGTCCTCCATGGCGATCCCCAGGTTCTTTCCGAACCAGTCGCCGTGGGGCATCAGCTTATTCAGGGCACGGATCTTTTCCACCTGTCCGCACTCCGCCAGCTCCAGCTTTTCGATCAGTGCAAGAAGTCCTGTCAGGGCGTTTTTCCCCTTCCAGGGGGTGGAAGCATGGCCGTTTTCCCCAAAGGCCTCGATCTTCATATAGCCGCCCTCAGAGGTCACGTCAAAGCGGATCCCCAGCTCGGCCTCTAAGGTATGGGCAAAGGCCTCTGTATCGGAGCCGTCCAGTCCCTCAAATAAGGCCTCCGCCTTGGAGGGAACCACGTTGGACTTGGTGCCGCTCTTAAAGGATACCATTCTGGGAAGGGCCTGGCTCTTTTCAAACTCCGCCGTGAACTGGCCGTGGAGGCTGCCCTTTTCAATGTTGATCACCGGGAAGCTGGCGTCCGGAGAGAAGGTCATGGGGGCCTCCTCCTCCACACTGTAATAGTGGCGGATATCGGAGCTGCCGCACTCCTCATCAGTTCCCAGGATCAGACGCACGTTCTTCTTCACCGGGATCCCCAGCTCCTTCACAGCGCGCATGGCGTAGAGGGCTGCGATGGCCGGACCCTTATCGTCGGCAGTTCCGCGGCCATAGATCTTTCCATCCTTTACCACCGGTACAAAGGGCTCTGTCACCGTCCATCCGTCTCCCGCCGGAACGATGTCCAGATGGGCTAAGATATCCAACTGCTTTTCCTTATCGTTCAGATCCACCGTTCCCACATAGTTGTCGTAGTTGTTGATGGAAAATCCGTAGCATTCTGCAATGTGGAGCGCTGCGCCCAGGGCCTCAAAGCAGCCGTCTCCGTAGGGCCTTCCTGCCCGGTAGGAATCCTTGGTGCTGTCGATCTTACAAAGCTCCGCGATATCCTCCAGCATTTCTGTTTTATGGGCGTCGATAAATTTGTCTATTTTTTCTCTGTACACGTTTCTGCCTCCTATTTCATCATTCCGGCCAGCACTTCATTGACCACTTTTCCGTCTGCCTTTCCCTTTACCAGGGGCATTAAGACCTTCATGATCCGTCCCTTATCTTTGGCCGTCGGCGCTTCCATCTCCAGCTCCTTTAAAACTCCGTTTATGATCTCTGTGATCTGGTCCACAGTCAGGTCTGCCGGAGCAAACTCCTGGTATACCTCCATCCGCTTTCTGGCCTCTTCGATGATGTCGGTCCGGTCTGCGGGGGCCGTATCCATGGTCTCCTTGGTCTGCTTTAATTCCTTTTTGATCACTGCATTGGCCTCGTCCTCGGTCAGGGGAGAACGCTTGTCGATCTCTGCATTCTTTAAAGCAGATAAAAGCATGGACAGAGAATCCTTCCTGTCCTTATCCTTGGCCTTCATGGCCTCTACCATAGCTGCACGTACAAGCTCGATCTTGCTCATAGGATCCCTTCCTTTCCTTATTAATATCAATTAATTCCGTCCGAACTCAGCCAGTCTTAAGCCTGGGTTTCTCTCTTCCACCATCCCGACGCTCCAGCTATTGATGAACAGGAGCAGCGGATTGCCCTTCAGATCACAGATCCGCTTCATATCGGAGGTACCCTGGATCCTGGCCACATCCACCTCGCCTGGATTCTCGATCCACCGGATATACTCAAAGGGAAGCTGCTCCAGCTTTACCTCCACGTTGTACTCGTTCTCCAGGCGGTAGGTCAGCACCTCGAACTGCAGGACGCCCACAACGCCTACGATGATCTCCTCCATGCCTGTATTGAACTCCTGGAAGATCTGGATGGCTCCCTCCTGGGCGATCTGGCTGATGCCCTTGATAAACTGCTTTCTCTTCATGGTATCCATCTGGCGCACCCTGGCGAAGTGCTCGGGAGCAAAGGTGGGGATCCCCTCAAACTGGAATTTCCCGCCGGGAGCGCATAAGGTATCTCCAATGGAGAAAATACCCGGATCAAATACGCCGATGATGTCTCCGGCGTACGCCTCCTCGATGATCTTTCTGCTCTCTGCCATCAGCTGCTGGGGCTGGGTCAGACGGATCTTCTTCCCGCCCTGGACATGGTTCACTTCCATTCCAGCCTCAAACCTTCCGGAGCAGATCCGCATGAACGCGATCCTGTCCCTGTGGGCCTTGTTCATGTTGGCCTGGATCTTAAATACAAAGGCGGAAAACTTTTCATCAAACGGATCCACCTGGCCATCCAGAGTCTTTCTGGGAAGCGGGGAGGAGGTCATATTTAAGAAATGCTCCAGGAAGGTCTCCACGCCGAAGTTGGTCAGAGCCGAACCGAAGAACACCGGAGAAAGCTCGCCGCGGTTTACTAACTCCTGGTCAAATTCATCGCTGGCTCCGTCTAAAAGCTCGATATCATCCCTGAGCTGGGCGTGGTAATCCTGGCCGATGATGGAGTCCACATCCGCGCCCTCCACGTCGAAGGTCCTGCTGGCCACCTCCTTCTGGCCTCCCATGGCGGCCGTGAAGGTGGTGATCTGCTTTGTCTGACGGTCGTATACGCCCTTAAAATTCTTGCCGCAGCCGATGGGCCAGTTGATGGGGCAGGTATGGATCCCCAGGACCTCTTCGATCTCGCTCATCAGCTCAAAGGGATCCCTGGCCTCCCGGTCCATTTTGTTCACAAAGGTAAAGATCGGGATATGGCGCATCACACAGACCTTGAAAAGCTTGATGGTCTGTGCCTCCACACCCTTGGAGCCGTCGATGACCATCACCGCCGAGTCCGCAGCCATAAGGGTCCGGTAGGTATCCTCCGAGAAGTCCTGATGGCCCGGCGTGTCCAGGATATTGATGCAGTAGCCTTCATAATTAAACTGTAAAACCGAAGAGGAAACGGAAATTCCCCTCTCCTTCTCGATCTCCATCCAGTCGGAGACCGCATGCTTTGTGGCCTTCCTTCCCTTTACGGTTCCCGCCAGATTGATGGCTCCTCCGTAAAGAAGGAATTTTTCAGTCAGTGTCGTCTTACCGGCGTCCGGGTGCGAAATGATCGCAAAGGTGCGCCGTCTCTTTATTTCATCTGCAAAAGCTGCCAATGGAAAACCTCCAATTCAAACGTCTTAAAATCACAACATCCTTATTTTGCCAATAAATTCACCATTCGTCAAGTATAATCTGGGCCAGACCCGTTCCGTCTTAAAAATCCTCCGGCTCCTTCCTCTCCATTCCAAAAACAGCGTCCAGGATCCTTCCGGCCACGTCCTCCTTGGACATCTTGGGAAGCTCCGTCTCCTTTTCTCTGGTGATCAGCGTCACCACGTTGGTATCGGTGCCGAAGCCAGCCCCGTCCACCTTCAGGTTATTGGCCACGATCATATCCAGCTTCTTCTTTTCCAGCTTTGCCCTGGAATTTTCCAGCATATGCTCCGTTTCCATGGAAAAGCCGCAGAGGAACTGGCCCTCTTTCTTATGCTCTCCCAGCCACTTTAAGATATCGTCGGTGCGCTCCAGCTGGATCGCCATATCCCCGTCCTTTTTCTTTGTCTTTTCCGTATTGACGAATTTAGGCCGGTAATCAGCCACCGCCGCTGCCTTTATGATGGCGTCCTGCCCTGCGCTCCTGGCGGTCACGGCCTCAAACATCTCCTTGGCGCTCTCCACCGGCACCAGGTCCACGAACATGGGCGGCTTCTCCTCCGCCGGTCCTGTGACCAGAGTCACCTGGGCCCCCCGGTACGCAGCGGTCTTCGCAATGGCGTATCCCATCTTCCCGGTGGAGTGGTTGGTGATGTAGCGGACCGGATCGATGGCCTCCCTGGTGGGACCGGCGGTCACTAAGATCTTTTTCCCGGCCAGATCCTTTTCATACCGGATCTCCTTTAAAATATACTGGAGCAGTACCTCCGGCTCCGGCATTTTCCCGGCTCCCGTATCCCCGCAGGCCAGATAGCCGCTGGCCGGGGAGATCACCTCCATCCCGTACCGTTCACAGATCCTTAAATTATCCTGGGTGATGGGATTTTCAAACATCCGGGTGTTCATGGCAGGGCTTATGATCTTTTTGCAGGTGCAGGCCAGGACGGTGGTGGTCAGCATATCGTCAGCCAGGCCATGGGCCAGCTTTGCGATCACATTGGCAGAGGCCGGAGCCACCAGCACCACATCCGCCAGCTTTGCCAGGGAAACGTGCTCCACGGAAAACTCAAAATTCCGGTCAAAGGTGTCCACCAGGCACTTGTTCCCGGTCAGCGTCTCGAAGGTAATGGGATTGATGAAATTGGTGGCGTTTTCTGTCATGATCACATGGACATCGGCCCTTAATTTTTTCAGCGCGCTGGCCAGATAAGCGATCTTATAGGCCGCAATACTCCCTGTCACGCATAAAAGCACTGTTTTTCCCTTCAACATTTTGGAATCCTCCGTTGTATTTCCGATTATTTTGTGGTAAAATCACTTTCATTAAAAAATAATGATCGTACATAGCACTTAATTATATCACTTACGATTCAAATGTGGAAGGAGTTTTCTTTATGATTTTAGCCGTAGACATGGGAAACAGCAATATCGTCGTGGGCGGGCTGGATGACCAGTCCACATATTTTGAAGAGCGGATCACCACCGACGACCGCAAGACAAGCCTGGAATACGCCATCATGCTGAAAAACATCCTGGAAATACACAAGGTAAAACGGAGCGACATCGAGGGCTCCATCATCTCCTCCGTTGTACCGCCCTTAAACGCCCCTCTTTCCTCGGCCGTAAAAAAGATCACCGGAAAACGGCCGTTTTTAGTGGGATCTGGCATGAAGACCGGCTTAAATATTAAAATGGACAACCCTAAGGCCGTAGGCGGCGACCGGATCGTGGCTGCGGTGGCTGCCATTGCAAGATATGAGGGCCCCATCATCATCATCGACATGGGGACCGCCACCACTATGGATGTGGTGGATAAGGCAGGCTCCTACATCGGCGGCGTGATCCTGCCAGGTGTCAAGGTCTCTTTAAATTCCCTGGTGTCCAATACGGCCCAGCTTCCCAGGATCAACCTGGATGTTCCCAAACGGACCATCGGAAAAAATACCATCGAGTGTATGAGAAACGGCATCATGTACGGCAACGCCGCCATGCTGGACGGGCTCATTGACCGGATGGAGGCAGAATTAGGAGAACCGGCGACTCTGGTGGCCACCGGAGGCATGTCCCGGTTCATCACTCCCCTCTGCACCCATAAGATCATTTACGACGCGGATCTCCTGCTGCGGGGCCTTCTGATCCTTTACCGTCAGAACATGACAGAATAACCCGTTAAAACAGGCCTGCAGAATTTACCAGCCGGCCTCCGGTATAATCCTTACCAAAACCGTACATCATTCTCAATATAGCAAAATCCAGAGAATGATCCAGGAGGTAAGGATATGTCCGGTTATAAGGTTGAAATATGCGGAGTCAATACGGCCAAGCTGCCGTTACTTACCACAGAAGAGAAGGAAGAGCTTTTTAAAAGGATCCTGGCCGGCGATAAGCAGGCCAGGGAGGATTACATCAAAGGAAATCTGCGTCTTGTGTTAAGCGTCATCCAGCGTTTCTCCGGAAATAACGAGAACGTGGACGACCTGTTCCAGATCGGATGCATCGGCCTCATCAAGGCCATCGACAATTTTGACATCACCCAGAATGTCCGTTTCTCCACCTACGCGGTCCCCATGATCCTGGGGGAGGTCCGCCGGTATCTCCGGGACAACAATTCCATCCGTGTCAGCCGCTCCCTGCGGGACACTGCCTACAAAGCCATCTACGCCAGAGAAAATCTCATGAAAAAGAACATGAAAGAACCCACCATCATGGAAATCGCTGATGAGGTGGGTCTGAGCAAAGAGGAGATCACCTACGCCATGGACGCCATCCAGACGCCCATGAGCCTTTATGAGCCTGTCTATACCGACGGCGGCGATCCCCTTTATGTCATGGACCAGATCAGCGATAAGAAAAACAGGGAGGAAAACTGGATTGAGCAGCTTTCCTTAAACGAGGCCATGAAACGGCTCCCGGACCGGGAGCGGAACATCATCCGCATGCGCTTTTATGAGGGCCGCACCCAGACCGAGGTGGCGGAGGAGGTGGGCATCAGCCAGGCCCAGGTCTCCAGGCTGGAAAAAAATGCACTGAAGACCATGCGGAGCTATCTGTCCTGACCGCTCCCCTTCTTTTATACGGCTTCTGATCCCCGGAGCTTTTTAAGGACCGCCTCCTCCGATGGGATACTGGGGATCCCTCCGGGCATTTCTGTGGACAGGCTGGCCGCTGTGGATGCGAAAGCGCCCATGGCGGCCAGCTCTTTTTCATCCAGCTCCTCCGGCGCTTTCCCGGACTTTAAAAGCCAGGCCACGGCGCTTCCCCCGAAAATATCCCCGGCTCCCGTGGTGTCCACCGGCATCACTCTGGGGCAAGCTGCCCGGGCGGCCGCCTTTTCATTGGACAGATACGCACCCCTGGGGCCCATGGTCACCATGGAAAGCTTTACGCCGAATTCCTTCTGGAGCTTTTCAGCCGCCTTCTCTTCGTCGGTGATCCCCCAGAGGAATTCCGCCTCCTCGTCGCTGATCTTCACCACATCCGCCTGGGAAAGCCCCCAGAGGATCTGCTCCCTGGCCTCGTCCGGCGTGTTCCACAGGGGAAGCCGCAGGTTCGGATCAAAGGTGATCCACCCTCCCTTTTTCCGGGCGTATTCCACCGCCCGTTTCGTTGCTGCGCGCACCGGCTCGTCTGTGAGGCTTAAGGTGCCGAAATGAAATACCTTTGCCTGGTCGATCAGCTCCAGGTCCAGCTCCTCAAAGGAAAGCTGCGTATCCGCCCCCGGCTTTCTGGCGAAGCTGAAGGACCGGTCTCCTCCGGCGTCAAAGGTAACAAAGGCCAGGGTCGTGAACACCGAGCTGTCCTGCCGGATCCCCTTTGTCTCGATCCCGGCCTCCTTAAGGGTATTTATGAGCAGCCCGCCAAAGGCGTCCGTTCCCACCTTGCCCAGAAATGCCGTCCGGAGCCCGTATTTACTTAGAGCCGCCAGGAAATTTCCCGGCGCTCCGCCCGGATTTGCCTTCATGGTGGGATACCCGGCCGCATCCGTATCCCTGGCTGCAAAATCGATCAGAAGCTCTCCGATGGCTGTCACGTCGTACATGGTGAATTCCCCCTTGTGTGGTAGATTTTAAAGAAATTATAGCAGTGGACGGGATCAGATTCAAGAACGAATGATGGGGGCAGAAATGCTTTCTATATTTTAGAATGATATGATTTCCATATATTTCCATTTTATTATGTAATATAAGATATTTAGAAAAAAGGAGGCCACCATTGGATACATATACGGTTGATCTGGAATCAATGGGAAAGCGGATCCGGGAACTCAGAAATACCCAGAACAAAACCCAGGAAGTGTTTGCTGATATGATACATATTTCATCGTCTTATCTCGCACTGATTGAACAGGGAAAACGTACTGCCAGTCTGGATGTAGTTGCCCAGATTGCGTATACCTGCCATGTCTCTGTTGATTATCTTTTATTCGGAAAACAGGAATCCCCTTCATCAGAAAATTATAAATTTTTCAATATACTCTGCCGCCAGTATTCTGATACAGAAATCAAGCGTGCCTTGAAACTCTTCGCCTTCTATCTTCAGCTTGATAAAGAAAAAGAATACCCATAGACCAGACAGCCGCATCTTCTCTCCCATACGCAGCTGCCCCTTATTTTTACAAGCACAGTAATCCTAAGATTAGATATGGCTAAACACCGGAAAATGTTTGTATTTAATTCATGGATTATGCTATACTGTATTTTAGAAAGGGGCAGCAATTATGAATATACGAAAAATTACTTTTGGGAACTTTAAGTCCCTGTATAACGCAGCCTTCGAACCTGGTAAAGTCAATGTATTTATCGGTGCCAACGGTTCTGGAAAAACTACGATCCTGGAAGCGATCGGTTTATTAAGTGCGGCTATGACCGACCGTGTCGATTCTTCCAGCCTCCAGCGCAAAGGCGTGCGCCTCAGTATTCCCTCGCTTTACAAATCCAGTTTTAAGGATCTTAAGAGACAACGATCCATGATCGATCTTTCCCTGGAATGGGAAGATGACTGCTGTACAGATAAATTCCGTTACGATGTACATCTGACAACTCCTACTGATACCGACTATTGGAAATACCACTCTGAGGCATTTCTTCAGAACGGAGAAAAAATATGGGGACGCAGCAATGCCTCCCAGCAGCAGTCCAACAGTTATATCGGCTTCTTTCTCATTGATAATGACCCAGAACTGACAACCGGCCGCAAAATCGCGGAGGATTTTTCATCTTACGGTATTTTCCAGCCAAACACCTTGACTTTGAGAGGCACGATCCCAGATCCCAATCAGGTTTCTCCTGTCGGATTGAATGGCGGACGTCTGGCCGAGGCGATCCGGACACTGATCCATGAAAACGACGGGGATCTGTTTTTCGGAAATTTATATATGGATGACATCCTTGACATGATCGACTGGGCCTCCGATATATCTGTGGATACGCCAAAAAAAACAACGATCAACGCCAATATCCCCACAACACGCCAGGTCATTGAATTTACAGACCGCTATATGAAGGATACCGCTCGTTTTACCGGTTATGATGCCAGCGAGGGAGCCTTATATGTCCTGTTCATGCTGACGCTTGCCATGCATCCCATGGGTCCATCTATTTTCTCAGTAGACAGCTTTGACCACGCGTTAAATCCCCGCCTGGCAAAAAAAATGATCCAGGTGTTCTGTGAACAGATTATCCAGAATAATAAGCATGTTTTTCTGACCACCCATAATCCGCTGGTACTGGATGGACTGGACCTGCAGAATGACGATATACGGCTGTTTGCCGTAGACCGTGACAGTAACGGATATGCCCAGATCCGGCGGATTTCTGTTTCCCAGGAGCTGATCGATGAAGGTCTTCCTTTATCCAGGCTCTGGATCAGCGGAAGACTGGGAGGTGTTCCATCACTGCTATGAAAAATATAGGGATTATTTGTGAAGGTCCAACCGACTACATCATCCTTAAAAATGTTATTAATCTTATAACCGGAGATACCAACTATTTTGTACTGCTTCAGCCTGAGCCGGATCTGCGCGGACAATACGGGAACGGATGGAAAGGCGTCTGGAAATGGTGTCATGATTACGCCAGTATCCGGATGCAGCTTATGGATAAAATTCAGCCCGCGTTGGACTTTCTGGTCATTCAGATGGATGGTGACGTATCCAGAAAGGAGAAAGTCTCCCATTGCGGGTGTGGCTCAGTGGAATGCCCCCTCCAAAATATCCGGAATCCTTTGGAGTGTGACATTAAACCAGAATACCGGAACAACTGCCCTGTCTTGCTTCCCTGCCCTGAGCACAACGCACCCGTTTCCGGTTATATGGAACACCTGAAGTCTTTGATCCGTTCATGGTTAAAAGAAACAGACCGTACCTGCATCGTTATCCCCTGCGACAGCACCGAAGCCTGGATCGCTGCCGCCTACGATAACCTGCCCGAAATTGAATTTATGGAAAACCCCTGGGAAAATGTCATCGCTAAGAAGAAGATATATCATGGTATACGAATTTCCGGAAAAAACAAACGAGCCCGGATTTTTGAACAGTTTGCCCCAGTTGTCTGTAAAAACTGGGACCGGGTAACAGAACTCTGTCTGAGCGCCCGGGAATTTGAACGAGATATCTCTCTTCTTGGCAGATAAACAAAAATAGCAGCCGCACCGGATTTCTCCGATGCGGCTGTCCTCTCCTACTTCTCAAAATAACAGTCTCCCAGATAATGGAGGGCTGTATTTTTATTAAACTGGAATCCCTTAAGATCTGCCCTTCTTCCCACCATATTGCTCTTATAATACAGCGGCACCCATGGGCAGAGCTCATTTAAGCGGACCTGGAGGTCCCTATATGTCTGGAGCCTCTTCTCCCGGTCTGTTTCCATGCTGGCGGCGTCGATCATTTCATCCACCTTTTCATCCCTGAGATATGCCCGGTTTCCGTTCATGCCGCAGTTTTTTGAATGGAACAGCGGCGTCACACTGTATTCCGGATCACAGGTGGTATTGGTCCAGCCCAGGATCAGGAGCTCATGCTCTCCGGCGTTGATCGCATCCTGGAACGCGCCCCACTCGTAAACGTTGATGTCCACGTTGACGCCGATCTGGGCCAGCTGGGCCTGGACCACCTGGGCGGTACGGTTCCTCACGTCTCCGGATACGTACATCTTAAGATCCAGCCCGTCCCCATAGCCTGCTTCTGCCAGAAGCTCCTTGGCCTTTTCCAGATCCTGGGGATACGGCTGCACTTCCTCATTCCACCCCGGCAGGGTCTTTGCAATGAAGGAGCTGGCCACCTCGCCGCGGCCTTCTACGATCGTATCCACAAATTCCTGGCGGTTCATGGCATATGTAATGGCCTGGCGCACCCGGACGTCATCCAGTCCCTTTTTCGTGGTATTGAACGCCATGAATTCCACTGAAGCCGACGGCCAGCTTTCCAGTACCAGCTCATCATTGGCTTCCACGTTGGCGGCGTCCACCGGATCCACCGTTAAGATCACGTCGATCTCTCCCGTTTCCAGGGCAATGGTCCTGGCGCTCCCCTCGGGAATGATCCGGTTGGTGATGGAGGTGGCTGTGGCCGGTCCGTCAAAGTAATCGTCAAACCGCACCAGCGTCCAGTGATCGTTGGGGACCCATTCCTTAAACATGAACGGGCCCGTTCCTATGGGCTCTTCCCCGTATGTCTCCCCGGCCTCAGTCACAGCCTTCTCCGACAGGATCTTCATGCTGGTGTCATTGAGGACATAAAGAAGGGACGGATATGGACGGGAAAGATGGATCGTCAGGTCATAATCCCCCTCCACCGAAACATGGTCGATGGCCGACGCGTTGGACATGGCCTTGGGCATGGTCTTGGCCCGCTCCAGGCTGAATTTCACGTCGCTGGCCTTCAGCTCCTCCCCATTATGGAACTTCACGCCTTCCCGGAGCTTAAATTTATAGGTTTTGTCATCCACCATCTCAAAGCTCTCCGCCAGGTCCCCCACGACCTCCCGGTTCTCATCGATCTTTACCAGGCCGTTATAAATGTGGCGGTTCAGCGTTGCAGACGGAGAATCCACTCCCACCTGGGGATCCATGGACCGGATATCGCTGGTGTTGGCAGAAATAATATCCGTCCGCCCAATGGACGGCTCCTTCTCCCCCTGGCTGGCTTCCTCTAACGCCTTTTCCGTCTCCGTCCCCGCTAAAGCCGTCGTTTCCCCCTTTGGCTCCGCCGCTGTTCCAGTATCTCCCCCGCTGTTTCCGCAGCCCGACAGCGCCATGACGCCGGCCACCGCCAGCATCGTCAATTTCCCATACATACCTTTCCTCATACAGTGCTCCTCCTTGTATATAGTTTTTACATATTCCCCTCTTGATTTTCCCACCGGGCGGTCCACCTTCTGCATATCTCCAAAACCTGCTTCATCTGCCCTGTGAGCCGGTTCCTCTGACGCACGAAGCGGGTCTGCACCGCCAGATAATATTCCTCTTCCGTATTTTCCCGGGTCAGTCCCTCTGCCATGGCAAGCCCGGAAAAGACAGGAGCCTTCACCGCCGGATCCTGGTGGTACGGACTGGACGCCGTATAGGTGATCCTCGCCAGCTCCCCGGCAGTCTCCAGAATGGCGTCATCTGTATTTTCCTGGCCTTCCATGGACGCTTCAAGGTCCATGACCGCCTCCCTCAGCCTGCCAAGCACCGGCCACACCGGAGAAAGGTCAAAGTCTCCGCCAAGCCTCTCTTCAATGGCGCGGAGGCGGGACTCCATAAAGTCCACAAAGCCGCTCATGTCCGCCGGGAGCTTCCCGCAGTTCGCGAAGAATGCCGCCAGCTCCCCAATGACCTTTGTATCCCGCAGCGCCACCTCCGGATCCACCTTATCAAAGGTATCCTCTCTGGTGTGCCACCAGTAAAACATTTCATGATCCTTTTTTATAAACTTCGGCATAATGGCAAAGGGAATATCCGCTCCCCAGAAGGTCTGGTCTGCAAACCGGGTCATGGACACCGGCGGATCCGGCTCCCCCTCGTTGAATCCCTTCAGGAATTCCCGGTCAAAGTCTGCTCCTTCCAGCATGGACGTCTGGAACCCCACCACATCAGAGCCCTTGCAGCCACAGATATCCATATTGATATGCGCCACACAATTTTCCTTCAGCTCCTCCCAATGGTGGTCGTAATACCAGGCGGATCCGGCATAACGGCCGTCTGAATGGCCGGACCACCAGGCGAGCACCACTGACCTCTCCAGCCGCTCCCGGTTCTCCTGGAACACTCTGGCAAGCTCCATCATGGCGGCGTTGGCCACTCCGTTATCCGTGGCCCCCTCATACCAGGAATCATAATGGCCGGAGACAAGTACAAATTTTTCCGACCTTCCCTGGATCCGCGCCACTGGCATGGTGCTGGAAACGATCCCCTGGCACATCTCAATGCTGAGACGCACGGTCAGCGGACCGGACTCCAGCCGTTTTTGCAGCTCCTCCCCAGCGTTTTTCCCGATCTCCGCAAACGGGATCCCCGGATAATGCCAGGCCAGATCCTCCGGCTCCGGCGTTCCCCAGACTCCCCCCAGAGTCCCATGGTGCGCCAGGTCCGCGTGCCAGATGGTGAGCACCCCCAGGGCTCCGGCCCGTTTTGCCTCACACGCAAACGAAAAGCTGTTCTCATACGTCAGGACCAGCTTCCCGGAAAAACCGGCCATTCTGGCCCTCTGCTCTCTCTGGCTGCAGCCTCCGGCCGCGCTGGTCCGGTCAAAAACCAGCTCCGCCTCCAGATCCTTCGCTGTCCCGCTGTATACATACGGGGTCAGAGGAACAGCCTCCCCTGTCCCGTCCTCCAGGACCCGCAGATACGCCGCCCCGGGAAGGCTCCGGTATACCTGATATTTTTCCCGTTCCACAGGGATCCCCAGCTCCTCCATCCGTTCCGCGATCCGCTCGGCTGCTTCCTCTCCGTCTCTGGAGCCCGTATACCGTTCCAGGCGGCAGAACATCTCCACATCCTTCATGATCCGCGACTTGTCCAAGACTCCGCTGACCGCTTCCGAAAATTCGGTTTTTTTATATAAAATCCTTTTTTTATCTTTTATTTTCTGCATCTCCTTTTATAAATATTAAAATATTTTCATATATTCATAGTATCATCTGATTATTTTTTCGTCAACATATTGTTTTGCAAAAATAAAAAGAAAGTGTACAGTTCCCTTTTTTCGGTTATCTGCACACTTTCTCTTATTTTCATTGAATCTGTCTCCCGGCGCGCCGTTCCGGTCTCCTTACCGCTTCACCAGCAGAGATTTCCCAGTCATCTCCTTCGGCTGCTCCATACCCATGAGCTCGATGAGCGTCGGAGCAATATCTGCCAGGCAGCCGCCCTCTCTGAGGCCGTACTCTGCGCCTGCATTCACCAGGATAAACGGCACCGGATTCGTCGTGTGGGCCGTAAACGGTTCTCCGGTCTCATAATCCACCAGCTGCTCCACATTTCCATGGTCTGCGCAGATGAACATTGCGCCGTCTGCTTTTTCGATGGCCTCCACGGCTCTTCCCACACAGGCATCCACAGCCTCCACCGCCTGGATGGCCGCGTTCTCCACTCCCGTATGGCCCACCATATCCGGGTTAGCAAAATTGATGATGATCACATCATATTTTCCAGAGCCAATGGCCTCCACCAGCTTATCGCACACCGCCGGGGCGCTCATCTCCGGCTGCAGGTCATATGTGGCCACCTTGGGGGATTTCACCAGGATCCGCACCTCTCCCGGATTGGGCTCCTCCACACCGCCATTGAAGAAGAAGGTCACATGGGCATACTTCTCTGTCTCCGCGATCCTGGCCTGGGTCATATGGTGCTCCGCCAGGAACTGGCCCAGGGTATTGGTGATGGCTTCCTTTTTAAAGGCCACCAGCTTATTGGGGATGGTCTCATCGTAATCCGTAAAGCAGACGTAGACCAGCTCCAGTCTCTTATCCCGGTCAAAGCCTGTGAACGCATCGTCACAGAACGCGCGGGTGATCTCTCTGGCCCGGTCCGGGCGGAAGTTGAAAAAGATCACAGAATCCTTATCCTGGACCAGGCCCACAGGCCGGCCGTTTTCAGTGATCACCGTGGGAACCACGAACTCGTCGGTCTTTCCTTCATCATAGGATGCCTGTACAGCCGCAGCGGCGCTGGGGTCCTGCTTCCCTTCTCCCCTTGTAAGGGCCCTGTAAGCCAGCTCCACACGGTCCCAGCGGTTATCACGGTCCATGGCGTAATAGCGGCCCATGACAGAGGCCACCTTGCCGACACCCAGTTCCTTCATTTTTCCTTCCAGGGCTTCCACAAACTCCCGGCCAGAGGAAGGAGGCGTATCCCTTCCGTCCAGGAAGCAGTGGACAAACACCTTTTCCAGGCCGTTTCTCTTAGCCAGCTCCAGAAGCCCGAAGATATGGGTCATGTGGCTGTGTACGCCTCCGTCGGATACCAGTCCCATCAGATGAAGGGCAGAGCCATTCTTCTTACAGTTCTCCACTGCCTTTAAAAACTCAGCATTTTCAAAAAAATCCCCATCCTCAATGGCCTTTGTGATCTTCGTCAGCTCCTGGTATACGATGCGGCCTGCGCCCATGTTCAGATGGCCCACCTCAGAGTTTCCCATCTGGCCGTCGGGAAGTCCCACGGCCAGCCCGCTGGCATTTCCCTCTACAAAGGGGCATTCCTTCATCAGCCGGTCCATCACCGGGGTATTGGCCTCCAGGACCGCATTTCCCCGCTTTTCCTTATTTAATCCATATCCGTCCAGGATCATCAGTACAACTGGTTTTCTGCTCATATATTTCTTCCACTCCTTTATTGGTCTGTATCCTTTAGAAACGCTTCTATTGTATATCATTTAACAAATTCCCGCAACTGTTTCATGGAAGTATCTGTTATTTTTATAACAGGGTACCTCTGGTATTTTTTAATTTTTCTTTTTTCTTCACACTTCCTTCACAGAGATTCCAAACTTTCGTCACATTTTTCCCGTATCCTATTATCTGTAACAAGGTACCAGACCTTTATACACTTTTTCATACTTGGCCGGCGGCTCATACCCGCCGGCTCCTCCCATTTATAAGGAGCTCCGGCGTTTTTACTGGATCCACATTTCTCCCTTTAGATTCTTGTTGAATTTTTTGAAATTTTTTGTATTTTCCTCTTGCTTTTTTTGAAACCCTGTGGTATTATTAATGAGCTCGCTGATACAGAGCACAACATCGAGGCGTGGCTCAGTTTGGTAGAGCGCTGCGTTCGGGACGCAGAGGTCGCAAGTTCGAATCTTGTCGCCTCGATTCCGGCCTGTTGGTCAAGCGGTCAAGACGACGCCCTCTCACGGCGTAAACCCGGGTTCGATTCCCGGACAGGTCACGATTTAAACCGGTTATCTGAAATTCAGATAGCCGGTTTTTTGTTTCCAGTATCCTGCCGAGCAGGACCTCCTTCGGAAAGCCCGGCCCCCACTCCTGTTCTTTAAAAGCTCCTGGACACAAAATGGGATGCTGCCGGAGCCGGAAAAAAGCCCGCTCCACGCTGCATCCCATTTTTAATTTTATCTGCGGCTCCTATTCCACCTCGTCCTCGCTGACCAGCTCGTCGTACTCTGCGGAGTCCAGAAGCTCGTCAAAGGCGTCTGCCACGATCTCATACTCCTCATCGCTGTCAATGTTCTCCAGATCCGGATTTCCATTGATATCTTCCACATAACGGTATAAGTAAACCTCTCCGTCTTCGGCCTCTCTGCCATCCAGGGGAAGAAGGGCGATGTACTCTTTCTCTCCAGCCTCAAAGATCGTCAGCACTACGCACTCCAGCTCTGTGCCGTCGTCCAGAGTCAGGGTCACTGTCATCTCTTCATCGTTCTCAGCGTCCGGGTTTACAGGACCGTTCTTTAAATTTTCGTTTGCCATAACCGTTCCTCTCTTTTTTCAAGTGTACCATATTTTTATAAGGTAAATACAGCATATCAGTAAACCCCGTAAAAATCAATACTCAATTCCCTTTCTTGCCAAAATCCCCCGGTCGTAGGGGTGTCTGACCTTTTGGATCTCCGACACATAATCAGCGGCTCCGAGGATCCGCTCTGACGGCGATCTGCCGGTCAGTACCACCTCCAGCCCACCGGGCCTGGCCTCCAGAAACTCCAGGACCCGTTCCTCGGGCACCATGCCGTAGGTCATGGCCGCCATGATCTCGTCCAGGATCAGAAGGTCCGCCCTCTCCGCCAGCTCCACGGCCCGGAAAAACTGTTCCAGATTCCACCGGGCTGCCTGCTCTCTGGTCTCCCGGTCCATGGATGATACGAAGCCGAAGGTCCTTTCACAGGGGATCACCGTGATCCCTGGAATATGGCCCAGTACGGCCACCTCCCCGGAATCGTCGCTTTTTAAAAACCGCACCATCACCACCTTAAGCCCACGTCCGGCGGCCCGGACAGCCATTCCCACAGCCGCGCTGGTCTTTCCCTTTCCGTCTCCGCAGTAAATATGCACCAATGCCATCTGCTGTCCCTTCTCCTTCCATACACTGTCCTGTCCATACGGCTCCTCAGTCCATGCATTCCTTCACGAACCGGGAGATCTCCTGCTTTCTGTGATACCGTTCCTTCACCGCGCAGAGATGGAGCCGCTCCTTCGCCCGGGTCATGGCCACATAAAAGAGACGCCGCTCCTCCTCGATGTCTGCCGGAAGCCCCGCCTTGTGGTGGGGGACGATGCCCTCGTTGGCATCAACGACAAATACGATCCTGTATTCCAGCCCCTTGGAGCTGTGCATGGTGGAGAGGGTCACTCCCTCCGGCCTGCCCGGCTCCTTTGCCTCTCTTCTCTTTTCCTTCAGCGTCTCCTCATACTGGCGGATGTGCTCCTTCCATTGCTCCAGGGTGGAGAAGCCGGCCGCGCTCTCTTCGATCTGGCTGGCAATATCGAAAAATTCCTCTGGACGGATCCGCCGGAATGCGGCAAATTCCTTTAAATAATCATCATAGCCAACAGCCTGGCGGATGTAGTGGATGGCAGGGCCGGGCCTCAGCCGTCCGATGGTCCGCAGATCCCCCTCCAGATCCATGACCCGCTCCTGCATCCAGTCCCGGTCCCGGTAAAAATCCCTGACCTGGTCCAGGGACACCAGGGGCGTTTCAAAGGCGTCCCTGGAAAAATACCGGTTGGGCCGGTTCATGATCCGGAAGAAATCGCTGCGGGCCCGGCTCCCATGGCCCAGCTCCAGATACGCCATCAGATCCTTTGCGATCCAGTGGCCGTAGAGGCTGGGGATCACATCCCGCATGGAAAAGGGGATGTTATATTCCATCAGTTTTTCTGCCAGAAGCCCCGTTCCGTTCCCGGTCCGAAACAGTACGGCCATGTCCTCAAAGGCAAAGCCCGCCTGGGCGTACTGGCGGATCCGCCTGGCCGTTCCCTCGGCCTCTGCCAGAGGATTTTCATACACGGATACATCCACGGGGCGTCCGGGGCCATGGACCGGAACCAGTTCCTTTTTAAAACGGACCTGGTTCCGGGATATGAGCTTTAAGGAGGCCTCCACGATCTCCCTGGAGGAACGGTAGTTTTCCGCCAGGAGTACGCGGCGGGCCCCCGGATAGTCCTTTTCAAAGCCCAGCATGATCTCCGGCTTCGCTCCCCGGAACCGGTAAATGGACTGGTCGTCATCTCCCACAATGAAAAGATTATTTTCCGGCAGAGCCAGCATCTTCACGATCTCATACTGGATCCGGTTAATGTCCTGGAACTCGTCCACCAGGATATACCGGAATTTCCGCTGCCAGGCGGAAAGGATATCCTTTCTCTGGGAAAACAGCTCATAGCACATGACCAGCATGTCGTCGAAGTCCAGCTTTCCCCTGGCCCGCAGCATATCCTCATAGCCGGTGTACAGCCGTTTGAACCATTCCTCCGGACAGTTCTGGGAATAGTAGCAGGAAAGGTCCATCTGGCTTCCCTTTACATAGCTGATCTCGTTGATCACGGCGGAGATGAACTCGCCCTCGTCCTCCACCTCCAGTTCAGAGTTTTCGAGAAATTCCCTGAAATACTGGCGTTTTTCCTCCTCACCCAGGACACAGCCCGCCGGAAACCGGTACGCCAGCTTAAGGATCCTGTAAAAAACAGAGTGGAAGGTACCAAAGGTCACCCTTCCACTTTCTGTATCGTTTTCTCTGACCGCCGGTCTCAGGGAATAGAACCGCTCCTCCATCTCCCTGGCCGACGCCTTTGTAAAAGTGATCACAAGGATCTCTGACGGGCGGACTCCTGCCCCCAGGAGTCCCGCGATCCTGTGGGTGATCACGGTGGTCTTTCCGGACCCCGGCCCCGCCAGGACCATCATGGGCCCCGTCTTATGGGACAGGGCCGTTTTCTGCGCTTCGTTAAATTTCATCATTTACCTGCTGAAAGCAACTTTCTCTTTTCCTGTCCTACGCCTCCAGAAGTGCGATCCCCTTCCTGATCCGCTCCAGGGACTCCTCTTTTCCAAGTACCTCCATGATCTCAGTGGCTCCTGCCGGGGTCATCTGCTTTCCGGAAACCGCCGTGCGGATGGGCCACATCACGAAGCCGGTCTTTACGCCCTTTTCCGCCACATAAGCGGCCAGGGTCTCATAAAGAGCATCGTTGGAATAATCCTCCTGGGCCTCCAACAGCGGAAGCACCTCCTTTAAGGTCTCCAGGGAGGTCTCCTTTGTGGTCTTCATCTTTTTATGAACATACATCTCCGGATCATACTCCGGAAGCGTCTCAAAGAAATCCACCTGGGCCGCAATGTCCGGGAATACCTCGATTCTGGTCTTTACCATGGCGGCGATCTTCTTAAGATCCAGGGGCTTTGTGATGGCGGCCTTTAAATAAGGCTCCGCCTGGGCATAGAAGGGCTCGAAGTCCATCTTCTTTAAATATTCCCCATTCATCCAGCGCAGCTTTGTCATATCAAACACTGCCGGGGATTTGCTCATGTTGTGGTAGTCAAATTCCTTCACCAGCTCCTCCAGGGTAAAGAACTCCTGGTTGCCTGCCGGGGACCAGCCTAAGAGAGCTACGAAGTTTACGATGGCCTCTGTTAAAAAGCCCTGCTCTAAAAGGTCCTCAAAGGAGGAATGACCGCTTCTCTTGCTTAATTTTTTATGCTCCTCGTTGGTGATGGTAGGACAGTGGACGTACACTGGCACCTCCCAGCCGAAGGCCTCGTAAAGACGGTTGTATTTGGGGGAGGAGGACAGATACTCGTTTCCTCTCACCACATGGGTGATCCCCATCAGATGGTCGTCCACCACGTTGGCGAAGTTGTAGGTGGGGTATCCGTCGGATTTAATGAGGACCATATCATCCAGCTCCGAGTTATCCACACTGATATCGCCGTAAATGTCGTCGTGGAAGGTGGTGGTCCCCTCCTTGGGGTTATTCTGACGGATCACGAAGGGCATTCCGGCCTTCAGATTGGCCTCCACCTCTTCCTTGGAAAGGCCCAGGCAGTGCTTATCATAGGCCATGATCTCCTCTCCGTTGACGTTCTTCTTTAAGGAATCCAGACGCTCCTGGGTACAGAAGCAGTAATAGGCCTCGCCCTTTTCCACCAGCTTTTTCGCGTACTCCATATAGATCCCGGATCTCTGGCGCTCGCTCTGTACATAGGGGCCGTAACCGCCGTCCTTATCCGGTCCCTCATCATGGATCAGTCCCGTTTTTTCCATGGTACGGTAGATGATGTCCACCGCTCCCTCCACGTACCGCTCCTGGTCCGTGTCCTCGATGCGGAGGATGAAATCCCCGCCCTCATGCTTGGCGATCAGATATGTGTAAAGCGCGGTCCTTAAATTTCCCACATGCATCCGGCCTGTGGGGCTCGGCGCAAACCTTGTTCTCACTTTTCCCATTTTTTTCTTCTCCTGTCATTTCCATAGAATTTTAAGGGGCTTTCCCCATGTTTCTCTTTTATGCCGCCATATCCAGCAGATGGCAGGCCAGATTAAAGTATACCATCAGACTCACCGCGTCCACGATGGTGGTGATCATGGGCGACGCCATAATGGCCGGATCCAGCTTTAATACCTTGGCCCCGATGGGCAGGGTACAGCCGATGGTCTTGGCCGCCACCACAGTGGCAAACATACTGATGACCACCGTAACGCAGATCATGGTGTTTCCCGGATACTGGATCATCAGGCGGATAAAGTTCACCACCGCCAGCACAAAGCCCACCATAAAGCCGACCCGGATCTCCTTCCATAAGACCTTTAATACGTCCGACGGCTCGATCTCTCCCAGGGCCATGCCGCGGATCACCATGGTGCTGCTCTGGCTTCCCGAGTTTCCGCCTGTATCCATTAACATCGGGATAAAGCTTACTAACAGCGGCACCGCCGCAAAGGCAGTCTCATATTTTACCAGGATCGCACCAGTGATGGTGCTGGACAGCATCAGGATCAGAAGCCACGGGATCCTGTTTTTTGCAAGCTGGAACACGCTGGTCTTTAAATACGGCTTTTCACTGGGCAGCATGGCGGCCATCTTCTCAAAGTCCTCGGTGGCCTCTTCCTCCATGACCTCCATCACATCGTCTACGGTGATGATCCCCACCAGACGATCCTCGCTGTCCACCACAGGGATACATAAAAGGCCGTATCTGTTCATCATATCCGCCACAGCCTCCTGGTCCTCGGTGGTGGTCACCTTGATCACATGGGTGTCCATGATGGTCTCCAGGCGTGTCTCATAGGCGTTCATCAAAAGCTCCTTGACCGTGACCACGCCCTCCAGATGGCGCTTTTCATCCATCACATAGCAGGTATAAATGGTCTCCGAGTCCACGCCGTGATGACGGATATAGGCAAAGGACTGCTCTACGGTCATGTTCTTTTTCAGGCCCACATACTCGGCCGTCATGATGCTTCCGGCGCTGTTCTCCGGATAATTTAAGAACTGGTTGATGAGCTTTCTCGTATCCGGCGTCGTATTCTTCAGCACGCGGCGCACCACCGTCGCCGGAAGCTCCTCCAGCATATCCACCGCGTCGTCCACATACAGGTCCTCCACGATCTCTGAAAGCTCCTTATCGGTGATGCTGTTGATGATGTGGCTCTGGCTTTCCGCCGGAAGCTCCGCAAATACGTCCGTGGCCAGGGCCTTGGGCAGCATACGGAACACGATCACGGTCTTTTCCGAATCCAGTTCTTCCATAAATGAGGCGATATCCACCTCGTTGATCTCCAGAAGGGCTTCCTTTAACTGCCGGTACTTTTTTTCCTCCGCCAGCCTTAAAAGCTTCTCCTTCTCTTCATTTTCCATAACTTCGTTTGACATCGTTTCTTCCTCCACTCCATATTTTCACCGGCATGGAGGCAAAACGTCCATTAAGAACGGCAATACACATAATGGGACTGCATTATGTCTATTGCCTCAGGTTCCGGGTGGGCGTCTGCCTCTGTCTTGCAACTTCGGCCTTCCATTATGTGCTCACATCCTTTCTTTTCTGGTCTGCCTTTCACATTATAAGTAAATTTTATCCAAATGGCAACCGCTTACGCAGGATTTTCCCAAAAACTTTGTATTCATCCAGCCGTGGGGCAAAGCTCTCCCCTTACTTCTGCTCAGGAATGTAAAATTCTGCCTTTCCGCAGTCCTCGCACCGGAGGACCTGCACGTCCAGGGATCCGCTGGCAAGACGGTTCCAGTCACTGAAAAAGAAGGTCTCCTCCCCCAGCTTAAGCTTCATGGATCCCAGATCCAGCATCTCCCCGCCGCAGCGGAGACATGTTTTCCCGGTCCGTTTCTGTTCCCGGTCCTCCCTCTCCTTCTCCTGCTTTTCCTCTCTGGTCCTTTCCGCCTGCTCCACAAATTCCCGCAGCTCCTCCCGGGATTCTGCCCGGCCCGTTTCCCAGGCCAGAAGGCCCCGCTCCACATTGGTCATGGGAGAATATTTCTCATAGCATTCCTTACATACGGTCTGGGTCCCATTGCCGCAGTACAGGGATTTTCTCTCCCACCGCCCCAGGGATCTTCCGCAGAAAATACAGATCTTTTCCATATACATGCCTCCTTCCCGCTCTTTTCTTTATCCTATCACACTGGCCGGCTCCTTTCAACTGCGGAGGCAGTCCAGGCGGTTGACTTATGGCGGAATTTGCCGTATAATAGCCACAGAAAACGACCATCTGCACAGGTCGTTTTTTTGTCTGGCTGTACCCCGGCCGCCGTCACGGCCCGGGATGCCTTCATACAGACCTTACATAAAATTACGAGAGGAGAACCAAACCATGTCATCTGAAAACAAAATGGGGGTCATGCCCATCAACAAGCTGATCCTGTCCATGTCCATCCCCATGATGCTGTCCATGCTGATCCAGGCCCTTTATAACATTGTAGACAGCATGTTCGTGGCCCAGATCAGCGAAAACGCCCTGACGGCCGTATCCCTGGCCTTCCCGGCACAGAACCTGATGATCGCCGTAGCTACTGGCACAGGCGTCGGCATCAACGCCACCCTTTCCAGAAGCCTGGGCGAAAAAAACTTCCAGAAGGCCAACCGCATCGCCATCCACGCCCTGTTCCTGGCCTTCATGAGCTTTCTGGCTTTCGCCGTTTTCGGCCTGTTTTTCGCAGAGCACTTTTTCCTGGCCCAGACCAGGGACCCGGAGATCGTGGAGATGGGAACCGCCTATCTCCGGATCTGTACCGTCCTTTCCTTTGGGCTCTTCGGCGAGATCACCTTTGAGCGGCTCATGCAGTCCACCGGCCGGACCTTTTACTCTATGATCATCCAGGGAACGGGAGCGATCTTAAATATCATCCTGGACCCCATTATGATCTTCGGTCTCCTGGGCTGCCCGAAAATGGGGGTAGCCGGAGCGGCCCTGGCCACTGTCGCCGGGCAGATCATTGCCCTGATCCTGGGCTTTGTCCTGAATACCACCAGAAACCACGAGATCCATCTGGCCTTTAAGGGCTTCCGGCCGGAAAAGGAGATCATCGGCCATATTTATGCCGTGGGCATCCCGTCCATCATCATGGCCTCCATCGGCAGCGTCATGACCTTTGGCATGAATAAGATCCTCATTGCCTTCACCTCCACGGCCACTGCCGTATTCGGAGTGTACTTTAAGCTCCAGAGCTTCGTGTTCATGCCTGTATTCGGCTTAAACAACGGTACTGTGCCCATCATTGCCTATAACTTCGGTGCCGGAAGACCGGACCGGATCGTGAAGACTTTGAAGCTGTCCATCGCCTACGCCGTTTCCATTATGATCGCGGGGCTTCTGCTGTTCAACCTGGCTGCTGAGAATCTTCTGATGATCTTCAATGCCTCTGACTCCATGCTGGAGATCGGCGTACCGGCCCTTAAGATCATCTCCCTGAGCTTTATCTTAGCCGGCTTCGGCATCGCCTGCTCCTCCCTGTTCCAGGCCATGGGCCACGGCATGCTGAGCCTGTGGGTGTCTGTTTTAAGACAGCTGGTGATCCTCCTTCCCGCGGCCTTTCTTTTCGCAAAGACCCTGGGGCTTTCCTATGTATGGTTCGCCTTCCCCCTGGCAGAGGTTTTTTCCGCCGGGGTCAGCGCCGTATTCCTGCGCCATGTTTACAAAAAGGAGATCCTTCCGCTGAAACAGTCCCTCAGCCGGGAGAAATAAGATACAAAAGAAAAAAGCTGCCTCCGGGACCATGATCCATGGTCACCGGAAGGCAGCTTTTTCGTTTTATTTTTCCTCGAAGGGATATCCCAGGCGTTTAAACACCATATCATAGCCGTCGTTCCCATAATTTAAGGACCGGTTCACCCGGCTGATGGTGGCGGTGGAAGCGCCGGTGCGCTCGGCGATATCCAGATACGTTTTCTTTTCCCGGAGCATCTTGGCGACCTCATACCTCTGTGACAGGGACAGCAGTTCATTGACCGTACACACGTCCTCAAAAAACGCGTAGCACTCCTCCGGAGACTTTAAGGTCAGCACCGCTTCAAAAAGATGGTCCACAGCTTCCGTTTTTATCTTTTTATTCATGTTCAGACTCCCCTTTGTGAGACATATTTTTTCCATTATCCGATGGTTTCCCAGCAGCTTCCCTGCCCGATACACAAGTAACATTTTAACACATTAAAGTTTTTAAGTCCAGTCATTTACAAAATATATTTATAAAAACCGCTGTTCTCCCCCCCCTACGTCAGCAAGAACTGCTCCACCACCATTGCAACTCCGTCGTCGTTGTTGGAGGCAGTGATATGATCCGCTGCCTTCCGGACCGGCAGCACTGCGTTTTCCATGGCCACCCCCAGGCCTGCATACCGGATCATGGAAAGATCGTTATAGCCGTCGCCGCAGGCGATCATCTGCTCCCTGGACAGTCCCGACACCTCCAGAAGCCGCTCCAGGCTCTGGGCCTTATCGATGCCCCTGGGAAGGATCTCCAGGAAAAACGGCTCTGACCTGTAAACGCTGAAGTTTTTTCCCAGGGCCGCCTTCACCCTGGGCTCCACCATGGCCAGATAATCCCCATCATCCATCATCAGGAACTTGGGAACCGGAAAATCCACATAGGACGCCAGATCTGCCTTCTCCACCACCTCCATGGAGTTGATGCGGCTCTCCAGCTTTCCATAGGGACATTCTGCGTTATTGGTGATGATGCGGCTGTCCTCATATGTCAAAATATCCACCCGGTGCTCCTCTGCCAGACCGATGATGGTCCGGTTGGACTCCACCGGCAGCTCCCGGGAAAACACCACCTCCCCAGTGGTGCAGTTCATGATCCGTCCGCCGTTATAGGACAGGATAAAGCCGCCGTAGGCTTTCAGATCCAGCTCCTCCGCCAGGGGCATGACCCCCTGGGTCGGCCTCCCGGAGGCCAGCACCACCTTTTTCCCCCTGGCCTGGGCCTCCATCAGGGCCTTTTTCGTCCGGGGCGTGATCACCTTATCCCGGTTCGTCAGCGTGCCGTCCAGATCCAGCACGATGATCTCATATTGGTTCTGCTTCATTTCTAAACTCCTTGGTCATTTTCTGTTTCTTCCAGACAGATCTCCCGGATCCTCTTTCTCAGGGGCAGAAGGAAGGACGGCGACACCGACAGCTCCCGGATCCCCATTTTCAGAAAGACTTCCGTAAGGGAAGGATCCGCTGCCAGTTCTCCGCAGATCCCGGCCCGGATCCCGGCTTTTTGGGCGTTTTCCGCCACGTATGCGATGAGCCTCAGGACTGCCGGATGTCGGGGATCGTAAAAATCATCCAGCCGGTCATTCTGCCGGTCCGCTGCCAGGGTGTACTGGGTCAGATCGTTGGTGCCGATGCTGAAAAAATCCACCTTTTCCGCCAGCTCTCCGCTTAAAATGGCAGCCGCCGGAGTCTCGATCATAATGCCCAGGTCCACATGGCCCATGGGGATCCCTTCCCGTTCCAGCTCCTCCCGGACCTGGAGCGCCATGGCTTTGGCCTCCTCCACCTCCCAGAGGGAGGCCACCATGGGAAACATCACCGAAACCTTCCCATAGGCGCTGGCCCGGTAAATGGCCCGCAGCTGGGTGCGGAAGATCTCCGGCCGCTTCAGGCAGATCCGCAGGGCCCTGAAGCCCATGGCCGGATTGGCCTCTTTTTCTATGCCAAAATAGTCTGCCGTCTTATCTGCCCCAATGTCCAGGGTGCGGATGACCACCTCTCTTCCGCCCATGCGCTCTGCTGTCTGGCGGTAGGCAGAAAACAGCTCGTCCTCTGTGGGGTACGTCTCCTTTTCCAGATATAGAAATTCACTCCGGAACAGGCCCACGCCTGCGCCCCTGGATCCCAGGACCGCCTCCACATCCTCCGGACCTCCGATATTGGCGTAAAGCTCCACCCGGGTCCCGTCCCGGGTCACATCCGGCAGGTCCCGGATCTCCAGCAGAAGCCTTTCCTCTTCCTCCTGGCGGGCCTTTTTTTCCTTCAGCCTTTCAAGGGTCTCCGGATCCGGATCCACATAGAGGATCCCCTCCTCCCCGTCGATGGCCGCCAGTCTTCCGTCCCATTCCCGGGCCACAGGAACCGACACCAGAGCCGGGATCTCCATGGTCCTTGCCAGGATGGCTGTGTGGGAATTGGCAGAGCCCTGCTCGGTCACAAAGCCCAGGATCTTTTTCTTATCCAGAAGAACGGTCTCGCTGGGAGCCAGGTCCCTGGCTGCAAGGATCACCGGCTCTGAAAGGGCTGGTCCCCTTCCGCACCGTCCGCCGCCCTTTTCCTCTTCCTCCAGGATCCGCAGGAGACGATCCGACACATCCCGGATATCCGCAGCCCTGGCCCTCAGATACTCGTCCTCCATCTCCAGGAACAGACGGCAGAGCTCGTCCCCCACCGTTTCCACTGCAAAGGCAGCGTTGACCCTCTCTCCTGTGATTGCCCTGGTCACAGAATTTCTGTATTCCTCATCCTTAAGAAGCATCCGGTGGCCCATGAACACCGCAGCGCTGTCTGCTCCTGCCTCTCCCAGAGCCCTCTCATACAGGGCTTCCAGCTCCTTTTCCGCCTGCTCCAGGGCCCGCTCATAGCGCGAAAGCTCCCTCTCTGTGTCCTCCACCTGCCGCCGGACCACGCTCGGTTCTTCTTTCTCATAGTACTGGAGCCTTCCCACCGCAGTTCTTTTTAAGACTGATCTTCCTCTGACTATTTCCATACTCCGGTTCCTCCATCCTTTTATTCTAAACATATTTCCTCCAGGAATCAACACCTTCCCCCATCTATGCTGAAAAAAGTGATACTCTTCCGGAGGTCTTGACATTTTTGTCTCCAAAACTCATAATATAACCATACATACTCTTACAAAGGAGGACCTTATGAAATATTTAAATCAGCTGGATCATCCAGATATCCCGTATCCCACCGACGCCGCCACCGAGGGCAGCCGCTTCCACGATCTCTCCATTAAGGAGGCGGGCTGCGGCCTCTGCTCCCTGGCTATGATGGTGGACCGTCTCACCACAAAGACCATTTCCTTAAAGCGCCTGATCGCCCTTTCCTTAAAGCATAAGGCCAATCTCCATCCCGGAACGGATATGAAGATCCTGGGGCCCGTGGTGGCGGATCTGTACGATCTGGACTTTTCCACCACCAACAGCGTGAAAAAGGCCATGCAGCACTTAAAGAACGGCGGCAGCGTCATCGCCAACGTGGGCGGAGACCGGGAAGGCTATACCGGAGTATTTTCCCACGGCGGCCACTACGTCCTGCTTTTATCCGCCGGAAAGGACAGCATCTGTGTCCTGGATCCGTCTTTAAAGGAGGGCAAATACGAGGAACTGGGAAGAGAGGGAAAGGTGCGCCTGGACGCTCCCTTTGCCTACTGCTCCCCGGAGCTGATGGAAAAGGAAACAGATAACCGGAATCCCGGCTTTTACCTTTTCTCCAGAAAAGAGCCCTGCTAAAGCAGCGGTCACACCTCCGCCATCCTGCGGTGATACCGGATAAAAAGGATGGCCGATAAAAGCGCCGCCGCACAGACCCAGACCGCCCGTTCTGCCAGCACCTGGCAGAGCAGGGCGCTGGCGGCTGCACCGGCCACAAAGACCAGGTCGATCCAGTAATACCATAATCCGTGCTTCCTCTGCTCACCGTTGTTTTCAAGAGTTCCCACGGCCAGAAGCTCGGTCCCGCTTCTTAAATTTCCTGTACACATGGTCGTAGCAAAGGCCATGCCATGCATCTTCCGGAACGCTTCTACCTGCATGGCGCAGGAAAAACCGATCAGACAGTTCACCAGAGAATTCCACTTCTGGGGCATGAATCCGGCCAGGACCATCACCAGAAGCTCCAGCCACAGGATCCCCTCTTTCCAGTGGACCGTTCCGTTTTCCCCCACCCGCATACGGATCCATTCTGTCAGAAAGATCCCCGCCGCATAGGCGGCCACCGGGATCAGATACCGTCCGGCCACAGCCAGATCTCCCCGGGCCAGGCTGATCCCCATAAGGGCGATATTTCCCGTTTCCGCAGTGGCAAATACCTGGCCCCGCACCAGATAGGAATACGCGTCCAGGAACCCGCCGGAAAACATCAGGATCGAACCCAGGCGTATGGATTCGGATACTTTTTTACTCGTCAGCATGTACTTCTCCTTGAATCCAAAGGCCCCACCGCCGCTGTGCAAAACGCGCAGGAAGGACAGTGAGGCCTTATCTGTACTTTCTTGTTTATTTATCCCGCCATTTGGCATAAAGCGTCATGGGACCGGTGACTGTATCCTTTGACAGATCCCAGGGGATCGTCAGATTTTCGTCTGTATACCAGCCCTCAAATACGCTTCCCTCCCGGACGGGCTCCTCCGGCACTGTCACCAGATCGCCGTACATCCGCTTCTGGCTCTCCACCACAGTCCCGCCCCGGGCGTCAAAATCCACCATGTATCCACGGTTGGCATAACCGATCCCAAAGCAGATCACCAGGGCTGCCCCCAGGACAATGATGATCCAGTTTAAGGACCGTTCTGAGATCTTCACATATTTATAAAGACCCCGGAATTCTCTCTCCGGCTCCTTGTCCTGTTCCGGAGAGCCTCCGTTTTCTCTCTTATCTTCCATCTCTTACTTACGCACCAGATACTTACGCATATCAATGGCGCAGGCTACCAGGATGATCAGACCCTTGATGATGTAAAGCATGTTGGGGTCAACGGAAAGGAAGTTCAGTCCGGCGAAGATGATCTGCAGCAGCAGAACGCCTACTACGATGCCGCTGATGCGTCCGATACCGCCGACGAAGGATACGCCGCCGATTACGCAGGCCGCGATGGCGTCACACTCGTAGTTGAGACCGGTATTGGCGTTGGCGGATGCGATACGGGCGCCGTCGAAGAAACCGGTGATGCCGTACATAACGCCGGCAAGCATGAACACCAGGATGATGGTGCGGGCCACGTTTACGCCGGATACATTGGCTGCTTCCTCGTTGGAGCCAACGGCAAACATATTCTTTCCGAAGGTGGTCTTATTCCAGATCACCCACATAACAGCTGTCAGGATCACTGCATACAGCACATATCTGGGGATGGCAACGCCGCCGATGGTGAATAAGGTTCCTGTGATCAGAGAACGGTAGCTGTCGGTCAGTCCGCTTAAGGTCTGTCCGTTGTTGACGCCGTTCATTAAGTACATAAGGATGATACCGTATGTGATCAGCTGGGTGGACAGGGTCACGATAAAGGGATGCAGCTTAAATTTCGCCACGCTGAAGCCGTTTACGAAGCCAACGGCAGCGCCTACGCCCAACACGATCAGAAGCACCACTGGAATGGGCATCGCAGATGTCATGTTGGGGAATACCTTAAATACAGTGGTCAGTAAGGAAGCGGAGATACACGCTGCCAGACCTACCACACGGCCTGCGGAAATATCCGTACCAGTCAGTACGATACAGCCGCCGATCCCCAGGGCGATGGGCAGCTTTGCCGCCGTCAGGGAAATAATATTTACAATTGAAGAAAGACTGATGAATTTGGGCTGTTTCACGGTGATGAAAATGATCGCGATAGCAATGATGATATACATCGCATTGTTTAAGATCAGATCCCCAATCTTTCTCTGCTGGTCTTTCTTGGAAAGCGCTTTAAATTCCTGTGCTTTGGATGTTGCTTTATTGTCAGCCACAGTTCATTCCTCCTATCCTTATGCGAATTTCGCAGCGAGAGCCATGATCTCTTCCTGCGTCGTTGTTCTTGCGTCCACCTCACCGGCCAGCTGTCCGCCGGACATAACCAGGATCCGGTCGCAGACGCCCAAAAGCTCCGGCATCTCGGAGGAAACCATCAGCACGGTCTTTCCTTCCTTTGCCAGATTAAGGATCAGCTGGTAAATCTCATATTTCGCGCCCACATCGATACCGCGGGTGGGCTCGTCCAGAAGGAGCACCTCCGGCTCCGTTAAAAGCCAGCGGGCCAAGATCACCTTCTGCTGGTTTCCGCCGGATAAAGAACGGATCTGGGTCCTCTGGCTGGGCGTCTTGGTACGCATGGCCTTGATCCCCCATTCCGTGGCTTCGCTCATTTTCTTATCGCTGAGGAACGGACCCACCTTATACCGCTTGAAGCTGGATATGGTGGTGTTGGCCTGGATATCGCGGATCCCGAAAATACCAGTGGCACGTCTCTCCTCGGTCAGCAGGGCAAATTTATTTTTTATGGATTCCCTGGCATTGCGGTTCATCACCCGTTTGCCATGGAGATAAATCTCGCCTTCTTTTCTTGTGGCGATCCCGAAGATATTCTCCAGAAGCTCCGTCCGTCCGGAGCCGTCCAGGCCTGCAATGCCCAGGACTTCGCCCTTTTTCGCCACGAACGATACGTCGCGGAGCTTGGAGTAGGCGGCGGTCAGTCCCTTTACCTCCAACAGAGGCTCTCCCACCACGTTGTCCTTCTCCGGATACAGATTTGTAAGCTCACGGCCTACCATCAGCTTGATGATCTCATTCATTGTCAGATCCTTCGCCGGCTTTGTGGCGATCCACTGGCCGTCGCGCATGATGGTAACGTCATCCGAGATCCGTAAGATCTCTTTCATCTTATGGGAAATGTAGATGATCCCGCAGCCGCGGTCACGCAGCATATTGATGATCCGGAACAAATGCTCTACCTCTTCCTCAGTCAGGGAGGATGTAGGCTCGTCAAATACGATCACCTTGGAATTATAGGAAACCGCCTTGGCGATCTCCACCATCTGTCTCTGGGATACGGGCATGGTGCTCATCACGGTTTTCGGGTCCACGTTCACATCCAGTTCATCGAACAGCTTTTTCGTGGCCTCGTACATTTTGGATTCACTGGTCAGAGGACACCATTTGGAGATCTTCGGGAACCGGCCCAGCCACATGTTATCCATAACATTGCGCTTTAATGCCTGGTTTAACTCCTGGTGCACCATTGCCACTCCATTTTCCAGAGCTTCCTTGGAAGTCTTAAAGCTGACCTCCTTGCCGTCCAGGTAAATATGGCCTGCATCCTTGTTGTAAACACCGAACAGGCACTTCATAAGAGTGGACTTACCGGCTCCGTTCTCGCCCATAAGAGCATGAACCGTTCCGGCACGGACCGTTAGGGAAACATTATCCAGGGCCTTTACGCCGGGGAATGATTTGCAGATCCCCTCCATGCGCAGCAGCACGGGCTGGTTTCCCGATCCAGTGGCATTTGTTGTGTCTTTCATACTCAAATCATCGCCTCCTGATTCTCAAGTATTTCGCTATACGCCGTTTCGTCATACTGGAAACGTCATCTCCGTATGGCGCAGAACAGGACCTTTTTCTGGTCCTGTTCTTTCCCGCGGCAGCCGCCACATGAGCATGCGCACATGTTCATCTGGCCGATGCGCGCGTAAGAAAGAATCCTGCTCTTGCAGGATTCTCCGCCTGCGGCGGGTCGCATTTGCGACGAAATTCCATACCGCCGCAGTGCGATTCTGCACGAAGTGTTTTTTTATTTGATAGGAAATTCCTATCAAATAAAAAATACGGCCGCACCGAAGTGCGGCCGCATCATCGATGACTTTATTCCTCGCCTGTGTACATAGCGTAAGGAATATTCACACGCCATGTTCCTACTACGTTGGCTGCATCGACACCCTCAAATGTTTCTGCGCTTGTCAGATAGTTTGCTGTGATCTGGGCGATGGTGTTGGCCATACCTTCAGCATCCTGTTTGATGGTACCTGTCATTGTACCGGCTGCGATCGCGTCCTTTGCAGCGTCAGTAGCATCTACGCCGAATACCGGGATCACAGTAGCGCCTTCTTTGTTGTAGCCGGCGTTCTGGAGAGCGGTAACGGATCCGATCGCCATCTCGTCGTTGTTGGCGATAACAAGCTCAACCATGTTGTTGTTTGCTTCGCTGTACTGGGACAGGATCGTCTGCATATACTCGGTAGCTGCTGCTGCGGACCACAGACCGCCCTGGTCAACCAGATATTTGTTTGTGTTGCTTGCGTCATAGAAAGCTAACGGCTTCTTGCCGGCTGCTTCCAGGACCTTGTCCGCATCTTCCTGACCAAACTGGGTACGTGCGATTGCCTCGGCGTTGCCCTCCTGGCCCTTGAACATTACGTAGGAGATCTGGCCGTCGCCGTTGAGATCTACGGTATCGTAATTCTCAACCAGGTACTCACCGATCATTTCGCCCTGCATATGGCCGGCCATCTCATAATCTGTACCTACGAATACAGCCTTGTCGTATGCGGAAACGACTTCCTCGCTTACAGAACGGTTGAAGAAGATCACCGGGATGCTCTGTGCCTTTGCCAGCTCGATGATATTCTTTGCAGCGTCGTCAGAACCGCTGTCCACCAGGTTTACTACCAGAAGAGAGGTTCCTTTTGCGATGGCTGTGGAAACCTGCTCGGTCTGGGTCGTCTGGCTGTTGTTGGAGTCGTAGTCCTGGTACTTGATGCCAGCCTTATCAAGAGCTGCATCCAGTGCGGAACGCACGCTGGAGATATATGTATCGCCGTATGTATAGTATAATACGGAGATCTCTCCTGCGTCTGCTAAATCCTTGGCGGCTTCTGTAACTGCTTCTGTAACTTTTTCTGTCTCTTTTTCGTCTGCTTTTGTTGTCTCTGCTGCTGCGGCTGTTGTCTCTGCCGGTGCTGCTGCGGACTCCTTCTTATCGCCACCGCCGCATGCTGTCATGCTGGCTACAAGGCCGGCTGCAAGAAGAACGCTTACTATTTTTTTCATTTTGAATTCCTCCTCTTCTTTCGGTTTGTTATATATTAAACAACCATACCGTATTATACCCCATTCCATAGGTTTTGTAAAGGATTACCGATATTTTTTTATATAGCCTTCCATTTTTTGTATAAATCGGCCCAATCCGACAGAATCCGAGAAGAAATCTCTTGTTTTATATCTACAATTTTCCTTATTTACATCTTTTCACCCGGAACTACCGGTACTGCGCCTTCGGGAACCGGGCAGAAATAGCCGCCGTAGCGTTTCATTTTTGCCTCGTATTCGTCCCTGGCCGCCTGTAAGACCTCCGGCTTTTCCATCAGATCCACAGCGGCTGCCGCCAGGACCTTGCCGGCCATGAGCATGGCCTTATGGGCAATGGAGGTGCGTCCGCAGGACACGTTCTGCCAGGAATGGCCCGGAGCCTTGGACGGATACGTGGCAGTATTGATCTGTGCCGTAGGAACCAGCCAGCTCACGTCGCCCACATCTGTGGAGCCCATGCGCGGATGCTCCGAATAGAAATACGGGATCAGGAAGTCGTTGATGGCTTTTGTCCCATGCTCCGAGGCTTTATCTACAAATTCGTAAAGCTCCTCGCTGTCCTCTGTAAAATCTCCTGGGAGCTTATTGTCCTTCATCTCCACAGAATCGCAGAGGGCCTGGGCGTAGGCGATCTCTTCCTCTGTATATTCCGGCATCTCCACCTGGCTGAAGTTTTCCCAGAGGAGCTTCTCCAGCACCTTATTGGGAACTGTATTGGAGCAGCCGTCAATGAACTTCTTCTCCATGGTGGTATCCGTCATCATGGACGCAGCCAGGGCGATCCGGTCCACACGCTCCTGAAGAGCCAGGGCCTCCTTGGCCCAGATGGAGCGCACCATATAGAGCACCTGTGCCCTGGGCTGCACCACATTGGGTGAATCTCCGCCGGCATCAGTGATGGAATAATGGATCCTGGCCGTATCCGGCATATGCTCCCGCAGGAACTGGACTCCAATGTTCATCAGCTCCACAGCGTCCAGAGCAGAACGGCCCTGCTCCGGAGCTCCCGCCGCGTGGGAGGCAACGCCAGTGAATTTATACTCTGTCTGGATGCATGTATTGCAGGTACCGGAGGTTACCTGGTTTTCTGTTCCCGGATGCCAGGTGAGGGCCGCGTCGCATTCCTTAAATACGCCGTCCCTGGCCATGAAGGCCTTGGTGGCAGCTCCCTCTTCGCCGGGACAGCCATAGAGGATCACCTTTCCGCTCCCCTCTCCCTTTTCCTCCAGATAGTGCTTGATGGCAAAGGCAGCCGCCATGGATCCGGCTCCCAGAAGATTGTGGCCGCAGCCGTGGCCGTTGCCGTTGGATACCAGCTCTTCACGGCTCTGCTGTCCGGCCACCTGGGAAAGCCCTGTGAGGGCGTCATACTCGGCCAGGATCCCGATCACCGGCTTTCCGGAGCCATAGGACGCACGGAACGCCGTCTCAATGCCGCAGAAGGGGTGCTCCACCTCGAAGCCCTCCTCCTTTAATACATGGGCGTACAGCTCCCCGGATTTAAATTCCCTCAGGGAAAGCTCCGCAAAATCCCAGATCTTATCGGATGTGTCGATGATCACATCTGCTTTCTCGTCAATATAGCTTAAAACCTTCTTTTTTTCGTCGGTCATGGTTCTGCCCCTCCTGTTTTCTTCTTAATACAATACCTTGCTTAAAAATTCCTTTGTACGCGGGTTGGACGGATGATTGAACACCTGGTCCGGACTGCCCTTTTCAGCGATGATCCCGCCGTCCATGAAAAATACCCGGTCAGAGACCTCCTTGGCGAATCCCATCTCATGGGTCACGATCACGGTGGTCATTCCCGTCTTTACCAGGCTCTTTATAACCTGGAGCACCTCTCCCACCATCTCCGGGTCCAGGGCCGAGGTGGGCTCGTCAAACAGCATCACATCCGGCTCCATGGCCAGGGCGCGGACGATGGCAAGACGCTGCTTCTGGCCGCCGGAAAGCTTTTTGGGATACTGGTCTGCCTTTTCCTGGAGGCCGACCCGGGCCAACAGCTCCGCTGCCATCTCATCGGCCTCCTTCTGGCTCTTCTTCCCCAGGAGCACCGGAGCCAGGGTCACGTTCTTCCCCACGGTCAGATTGTTGAATACATTAAAATGCTGGAACACCATTCCCATCTTCTGCCGATGGAGGTTGATGTCCACGCTCTTGTCGGTGATGTCGGTGCCCTCAAAATAAATACGGCCGGAGGTGGGCGTTTCCAACAGGTTCAGGCACCGCAGGAAGGTGCTCTTTCCTCCTCCTGACGGGCCGATGATGGAGACCACCTCGCCCTTGGAGATGGTTTCAGACACGCCCTTTAACACCTGAAGGCTTCCAAACGATTTATGCAGATCCTCCACACGGATCAGTTCACTGCTAGCGCTCACTTGCGTTCATCCTCCTCTCCAGTAATGCGATCAGCTTGGACATAACGAATGTCACAAGGAAATAAATGATGCCCACGATGGTCAACGGCTCCAGAACACGGAAGGTAATGCCGTTGATGGTCTTAAACTGAGTCATCAGCTCTCCGATAAAGAAGGTGGATGCCAGGGATGTTTCCTTGACAATGGCCACAAACTCGTTGCAGAGAGCGGGAAGGATATTTTTTACTGCCTGGGGCAGTACGATATGGATCATGGCCTGACGGCTGTTTAAGCCTAAGGACCGGGCCGCCTCGGTCTGTCCCGCGTCCACAGCCTGGATCCCGGCCCGGACGATCTCACAGACATAGGCTGTGGAGTTGACGCAGCAGGCGATCATCACGCAGGTGAACTCGCTGAGATCCAGCGCCGGAAACCACTGGGGCAGCATAAAATAAAAGAAATACAGCTGCAGGAGGATCGGCGTTCCCCGGATCACCTCCACATAAACTACGGCAGCAGCGTGAAGGGGCTTAAACCTTCCGATCCCCCAGCTGCTGCGGTGCATCATCGCCATCAGAGAGCCGGACACGGTGCTGATCAGCACCGTGAGGGCTCCCATATATAAGGTCATCCATAAGCCATGAAGGAAGAGGGACGAATATTCGGCCCACACCTTTCCCATAACTGTGAAAAATTCCATTGGATCTTCTCCTTTCTTTCCGGCCTATTTCATCTCTATGCCAAGGCTTTCTGCCAGAGCCCGGGCTTCCTCGGTCCACTGGCTGTAAAGGCCCGATTCATTGACCTCTGCGATGATCCCGTTTAAGGCCTCCAGAAGCTCATCCTCGCCCTTTTTAACAGCGATGACATTGCCCTCGTCGGAATGATCAAATTTAAACTCCGTCATGGCGATCTCCGGGTAGGACTTCATCAGCATCTCTCCGTTATCGTAGGAGACTGCCAGAGCGTCGGCCTTCCCTGTGGTCAGCATCAGAACGCCGTCGGTGATAGCTGTAACAGGCTGGAACTGGATATCCGACGGAAGCTGTTCTGTCACCAGGGACTGCTGCAGGGAGGCATTCTGGGCTACGACCTTCTTTCCGGAAAAATCCTCCGCTGTTTTATAGGAAGCCGCATCCTCCTTCAGCACCAGAAGGGTATGGCCCTTATCCTCGGACTGGATGTTGTAACGGTCCGAAAGTCCCAGGGTCTCGGCACGCTCCTCAGTATAGGCAAATCCGGAGATTCCCATATCAATGGTGCCGGAGGCAAGTCCCTGCTGGATGGCAGAAAACTCCATAGCCTTGATCTCCAGCTCCACTCCCAGCTTTTCAGCGATATATTTGCCCAGCTCAATATCGGAGCCCACGTACTCGACGCCCTTCGCGCCAACGTTTTTAAACTCCATGGGAGCGAAATCCGGCGCGGTCCCCATGGTGATCTTTCCAGAAGCCAGGATCTTTCCCAGACGGCTTTCGGGATCCACATCCACGGCGGCCCCGGTGGCTTCTGCCTCACTTCCGTCTCCGGCCTTTTCAGTCTCTTCTGCCGCAGCTGCTGTGCCGGAGGACTCTGCCTTCGTATCTGCTGCAGTCTCCTTGCTTTCTCCGCCGGAACATCCGGTCATCCATGCCATGGATATCATCGCTGCCATTGCCACAAATACATGCTTTTTCATAATTATTCCTCTTTTCTTTATTTTATGCTTCATATATGCAGTTTCCAACGGCCATTTATTGGTGACCTTTATTTATGTTACGCATTATAATGCATAAATATGCTTTTGTAAAGAGGTTTTTTGAAAAAATATGCATTTTATCCATTCCGTATAAATTTTTATGCATACCACCCGAAGGCGGTATGCATAATGGATAATCATTTATGGATTTAGATGTCTGCGATATTGATGAGCGTAAGCTCCTGGGCACGGTTCTCCATACTGGTCACCAGGGCCCTGGCCGTATCGATGGCTGTAAGGACCGTTACGCCGGTCTCGATGGCGTTTCTGCGGATGATGAAGCCGTCGTGGCTGCGCTCGGCTCCCTGGGCCGGGATGTCGATGACCAGGTCGATCTCATGTCCCAGGATCAGGTCCAGGATATTGGGAGACTCCTGCTCGATCTTGCGCACAGGGATGGTCACTACACCCTTCTGGTACAGGTACCGGGCGGTTCCGTTGGTGCAGAAGATCCGATAGCCCTGGGCCTTGAAGCGGGCGGCAATGTCCACCATCTCCTCCTTATCGGAATCGCGGACAGTGATGATCATGTTCTTATACTTGGGCAGCTTGATGCCTGCGCCCTGGAACGCTTTATAAAGGGCCTCGTTGAAGGTCTTTGCGATACCCAGGCACTCTCCGGTGGATTTCATCTCCGGCCCCAGGCTGATGTCTGCGCCGCGGATCTTTTCAAAGGAGAATACGGGCATCTTGATCGCAAAGTAATCGGCCTCTTTCTGGAGTCCGGGAGCATAGCCCAGTTCCCTGATGGTGTGGCCGCAGATGATCTGGGTCGCCAGGGGAACGATGGGGATCCCCGTTACCTTGCTGATATAGGGAACCGTTCTGGAGGAACGGGGATTTACCTCAATGATGTAAACATCTTCTCCGTCCACAATGAACTGGATGTTGATCATTCCCTTTACATGAAGGGCCCTTGCCAGCTTTTCTGTATACTCCACCAGGGTCTTCTTGTTGCCCTCAGTGATGCTCTGGGCCGGGTAAACGGAGATACTGTCGCCGGAATGGATACCGGTACGCTCGATATGCTCCATGATACCCGGGATTAGGATGTCGGTGCCGTCGCAGATGGCGTCCACCTCGATCTCCTTGCCCATGATATATTTATCCACCAGGATCGGATGCTCCTGGGCGATCTGGTTGATGATGCCGATGAACTCGTCGATATCCTCGTCGCAGATGGCGATCTGCATGCCCTGGCCGCCAAGAACGTAGGAGGGGCGCACCAGTACCGGATATCCCAGCTCGTTGGCCGCCTTTTTGGCCTCCTCTGCTGTAAATACGGTCTGCCCCTTGGGTCTGGGGATGCCGCACTGCTCCAGGATCTCATCAAACCGCTCTCTGTCCTCGGCCGCGTCCACGTCCTCGGCTGCGGTTCCTAAGATCGGAACTCCCATTTTCATCAGAGCTTCGGTCAGCTTGATGGCTGTCTGGCCGCCGAACTGGACAACGGCTCCGTCGGGCTTCTCGATATCCACAATGCTCTCCACATCCTCAGGAGTCAGAGGCTCAAAGTACAGCTTGTCGGCAATATCAAAGTCCGTGCTGACGGTCTCCGGGTTGTTGTTGATGATGACGGTCTCATAGCCCTCTTTCTCAAAGGCCCAGGTGCTGTGTACGGAACAGAAGTCAAACTCGATGCCCTGGCCGATCCGGATGGGGCCGGAGCCCAGGACCAGCACCTTCTTCCTGCTGGTGGTTCCGTCCGCCTCATTCTCACTGCCGAAGCAGGAGTAGTAATACGGCGTCTCAGCCGCAAACTCAGCGGCGCAGGTATCCACCATCTTGAAGGCGGCGCGGATGTTGTTCTCATAGCGCATGGCCTTTACCTCATCCTGGGAAAGACCTGTGAGCCTTGCGATCACGTTATCCGGGAATTCGATGCGTTTTGCTTCCTTTAAGAGCTCCGGAGTCAGATCTTTTCCGGCGGCCTTAAGGGCAGCTTCCATCTCCACCAGGATCGCCAGCTTGTCGATGAACCAGATATCGATCTTTGTGATCTCATGGATCATATCATAGGAGAAGCCGCGGCGCAGGGCCTCGGCGATGACCCAGATCCGGCGGTCATCCACACGGTTCAGCTCCTCCTTAAGCTCCGCAGACGTAAGTCCGGAATAGTCATAAGAAAGGAGGCAGTCCACGTGCTGCTCCAGGGAACGGATGGCCTTCATAAGGCCGCCCTCAAAGCTGGTGCAGATACTCATGACCTCGCCGGTGGCCTTCATCTGGGTTCCCAGGCTGTGGCTGGCGTTGATGAATTTATCAAAGGGAAGACGCGGCATCTTCACGACTACATAGTCCAGCATGGGCTCAAAGCTGGCGTAGGTTTTTTTCGTTACGGCGTTTTTGATCTCGTCTAAGGTATAGCCCAGAGCGATCTTGGCGGCAACCTTTGCAATGGGGTAGCCGGTGGCCTTGGAGGCCAGTGCAGAAGAACGGCTTACTCTGGGGTTTACCTCGATCACACAGTATTCAAAGCTGTTGGGATTCAACGCGTACTGCACGTTGCAGCCGCCGGTGATCCCCAGCTCAGTAATGATCTTTAAAGCGGAGGTACGGAGCATCTGGTACTCCTTGTCTCCTAAGGTCTGGGACGGAGCCACAACGATGGAGTCACCGGTATGAACGCCCACCGGATCGATGTTTTCCATGTTGCAGACGGTGATCACGTTTCCGGCGCCGTCGCGCATTACCTCGTACTCGATCTCCTTCCAGCCGGCAATACACCGCTCCACCAGGACCTGTCCCACACGGGAAAGGCGCAGGCCGTTTTCCAGGATCTCAGCGCACTGCTCCGGGTTCTCTGCGATACCGCCGCCGGAGCCGCCCAGGGTATAGGCCGGACGGAGCACCACCGGATAGCCGATCTTTTCTGCCACGGCCAGACCGTCCTCCAAACTTTCCACGATCTCGGACGGAGCCACCGGCTCATTGATCTTTTCCATGGTCTCCTTGAACATTTCACGGTCCTCGGCCTTTTTGATGGTCAGAGGCGTGGTTCCGATGAGACGCACGTTATTTTTTGCAAGGATACCGGCCTCTTCCAGCTCCATGGCCAGGTTTAAGCCGGCCTGGCCGCCCAGGGTCGGGAGAACGCTGTCGGGCTTTTCCTTCATGATCAGCTGCTCCACCACCTCTGTGGTCAGCGGCTCAATGTATACCTTATCGGCAATGTCCTTATCGGTCATGATCGTGGCCGGGTTGGAGTTTAAGAGCAGCACCTCCACGCCCTCCTCCTTTAAGGAACGGCAGGCCTGGGTTCCTGCATAGTCGAACTCTGCGGCCTGGCCGATGATAATGGGGCCGGAGCCGATCACTAGAACTTTCTTAATATCTGGGTTCTTTGGCATTATCTTCCCTCCTCCATCATACGCATAAAGCGGTCAAACAGGTATCCGGAATCCAGAGGACCGGGACAGGCCTCCGGATGATACTGCACGGTGAAAATATTCTTTCCCACATACTTTAAGCCTTCGTTGGTCTTATCGTTCACGTTCACGAATGCCGGGACAGCCACGCTGGGATCCAGGCTTTCCTCATCGACTGCATAGCCATGGTTCTGGGAGGTTATGTATACCCGTCCTGTTTCCAGATCCTTGACCGGATGGTTTCCGCCGCGGTGGCCGTATTTCAGCTTATACGTCTTCGCTCCGGTAGCCAGGGCCATTAACTGGTGGCCCAGACAGATGGCAAAGATCGGAACGCTGGACTCATATAACTTCCTTACTTCCTCAATGATCCCCACGTTCTCGGCCGGGTCTCCGGGGCCGTTGGATAACATGATCCCGTCGGGATTGGTCTTTAAGATCTCTTCAGCCGGAGTATCTGCCGGATAAACCGTCACCTCGCAGCCTCTCTTATTTAAATTCCGGGCAATATTGTCCTTTGCACCGCAGTCCAGCAGCGCAACCTTTTTTCCGTCTCCGGGAAGCACATAGGGCTTCTTCACAGAGGTCTTTAACACAACGCCCTTTACCGTATACTGACGGATCTTCTCCTTCACTTCCTCCAGGTCATAGTCCCCGTTGGTGGTGATCATACCGTTCATGGTTCCTTTTTCTCTTAAGATCTTCGTAAGGGCTCTTGTATCGATTCCGCTGATACCTGGAATATCCTGTTCTTTTAAGAAATGATCGATGGTGTCCCCGCTTCTGAAATTGCTGGGAATTCTGGATAATTCTCTGACAATATAGCCGTCCGGCCATGCCTGTCTGGACTCCATGTCCTCACGGCAGATACCGTAATTGCCAATTAAAGGATAAGTCATTACCACTGCCTGTCCCGCATAGGAGGGATCGGTAAGGACTTCCAGATAACCGGTCATGGATGTATTAAACACAATTTCACTGATTACTTCTCTGGAGGAGCCGATGCTTGTTCCTTCAAACACAGTTCCGTCTTCCAGTATTAAATATGCCTTCATGACGCCACCCTTTCTTTTTTGTTATCCGGGCTTTTCTATTTTAGCCCAAATTTTCACTATTCTATCATATTCATATGGTTTTTGCAAGCGGTTGCTGTCGATTTCTGGATTTTTTTTAGGAACAATTTTCAGATCCCCTTCTCAGAGCAGAAATCCGGCCCGGAAGCTCAGATCCGGGCTCCGGGCCAGGGTTCTTCTTATGATTTTAAAATCTTTTTGTCAAACTCGGGGTTAAAATAATAATAGTTGGACGGATCCAGTTTCTCCTTGACCTTTTCCAGGGCCTCTCCGAACCTCTGGAAGTGGACGATCTCCCTGGCCCTTAAAAATTTCAGCGGGGCCAGCACGTCCGGATCATCGATGACCCGGATCAGGTTCTCATAGACCACCCGCGCCTTCTGTTCCGCCGCCAGGTCTTCAAAAATATCTGTGACGGCGTCTCCCTTACTCTGGAACTCGCAGGCGTTGAAGGGGATGCCTGCCGCTGCCGCCGGCCAGAGCCCTGTGGTATGGTCGATATAATAGGCGTCAAAGCCGGCCGTTTTTGCCTGCTCGGGAGTCAGGTTCCTGGTGAGCTGGTAAACCATGGCGCAGATGATCTCCAGATGTCCCAGCTCCTCGGTGCCGATGTCCGTCAGGAGGCCGCCCACTTCCTTACAGGGCATGGAATATCTCTGGGCCAGATACCGCATGGATGCCGACAGCTCCCCGTCGGGGCCGCCAAACTGGCTTAAGATCAGAGACGCTGTCCTGGGACACGTGTTCTTAATGTTCACCGGATACTGCAGCCGTTTCTCATAATTCCACATTATAAAGCGCCTCCTTCCCATGGCATCGGTCCGTCTGACCAGGTAAAGTGCTTCTGGTCCGGGTATTTTGTGAGACTTCTGCTCTGGTTGTTGGTATCCGGGCATACCAGATCCATGGTCAGAGGCTCGAACTGGTCCGCGCAGATCTCCATCAGCTCCCTCCGCTTTTTCGATGCCTCCGAAAACGCCTTCAGAGCCTCCTGGTCTGTGGGGTGGGTATCCAGATACAGAGTCAGATCGTTGACCATGAAGCTGGCCTCCCCGATCTCCTTCATAAGCTGCATACGGTCCATATTGTTATCCATGGAGCCCGCCTCCTTTCTCCGCCGCATAAAAGGGCTGGTCCAGGGACGGGAACACGGTGCCCTCCCGCAGGGCTTTTTCCGGATCGTACAGGGTCTCCCAGGGCTGGACTGGAGCCTGGACCATGGCCAGGACCGGAGCCGCCGGGACATTTCCATTTTTACACGTACAAAAATCCATTGCGCACACTCCTTTCGGGACTGACTTTGTCCTCCCCTTCAGTATGTGCCTGCAATGGATTTTCACACTGGTTAACCTTCGCCTTCCTTTACAATTTTGTCCAGAATGCGGATCAGGTCGTGGATGGACTGGATATCCTCTCCGCGGCTTAGGATCACATCCTGGAGCTCCGGCGACAGGCTGTTGAATTTTTCTCTGACATTCGGAGAAATATATGGCATATGATCACCCCGTTTTTTAGTATGGGATATGCGCTCTTTTTTATACCGGTATTCCGGACCTCCTTTTTCCATTTCTGGAACGGACTTCCATCCCTTCCATCCCTTCCCTGGTGCAATGGAAGGAATTGTATGGTAAGATCTGTTTTGTAATATTTTATAACATTTTTGTAATATTTTCGTAATACAAGGAGGTACCCATATGAAAAAAACAGGATTTTATGCTATAACAGCCGCAGCCGTCCTGGCCGCTGCGGGAGCCGCTCCACTTTCTTCCCAGGCAGCCCAGGATCCATACCTGGCTGCGCCGGGCCGTGTGGCCGCCGTTTTTTCCGTCCCTGCCCCGGCGGTGGGAACCCTTCCAGGACTTTCGGGCCTGATCCGTTTCCCCATATGTACGGAAAAGCCGTCCATACCCCAGGCACCGGAATGGCCGGATACTCCTCTGATCCCGGAACAGCCAGACGCTCCCCAGTCTCCGGAACTGCCGGACGCCCCGGAAAACAATGGTTCACCCGAAACTGACGGCGGCATCCAGGAGCCGGAAGCAGAGACCCCCGCAGCCCAGGTACTCGCTCTGGTAAACGCCCAAAGAGCCCGGGCCGGTCTTGGTTCCCTTTCCCTGGATCCGGAGGCCTCAAAAGCCGCAGGAGTCCGCGCCCGGGAGATCCAGATCTCCTTTTCCCATACCCGGCCCGATGGAAGAGACTTCTCCACCGCCCTCTCGGAAGCCGGGGCTTCCTTCCGCGCCTCCGGGGAAAACATCGCTTATGGCCAGAGATCGGCAGAGCAGGTCATGGACGTCTGGATGAACAGCGCCGGCCACAGGGCCAATATCTTAAATCCCGGATACTCGCGGATCGGCATCGGCCATGTGAAGGACAGCCGCGGCGTGGATCACTGGGTCCAGCTTTTCCTAAACTGACCGGAAGACCGTCCGGGTCATATGGAACGCCCGGCAGCATGAACCTGTACCAGGAGTATTCCATAAAAAAGAAGCCGCAGCATCGCGGCTTCTTTTTTAATCGTATGGTTCATAATCGTAACGACGAATGTATATGTCCCTTACAGAGATATGGTCTGGGTACGGCTGCTATTTCTGCATTTTCCGGTCATTGCCTTTTGTATCAGCTGATCTTCGGCAGGATCATGCCAGGTCCACGCGATTCATATATCTGATCAGACGGAAAATCTGGCTGGTGTAACCCCATTCATTGTCATAGAATGCGATCAGCTTAAAAAAGTGGGAGTTTACCTGAATGCCTTCCCTTGCATCGAAGCAGGAGGCGTGGGAATCGCCGATAAAGTCCGAAGATACCACCTCGTCTTCGATATAGTCCAGGATCCCGGAAAGCTCATTTTCACTGGCTTCCTTCATCTTCCGGCAGATATCCTCATAGGATGTCGGCGATTTTAACGCCACGTTCAGGTCCACGATGGAAACGTCGGAAGTCGGAACACGGTAGGAAATCCCGTTCATTTTATCCTTTAAAGAAGGGATCACCAGAGAGATCGCCTTTGCTGCTCCTGTGGTGGATGGGATAAGGTTTCCAAACACCGAGCGGCCCGTTCTCCAGTCCTTTAAGGATCTGCAGTCCACCACCTTCTGCTTTGCTGTTGCAGAATGGATCGTGGACATGAGTCCATATTCAATACCGTAATGATCTTCAAGCACTTTACAGATGGGGGCAAGACAGTTTGTGGTACAGGATGCATTGGAGACCACCATCATATCCGGTCTGTATGTTTCATGGTTGATGCCCATAACAAAGGTGGGAGTCACATCGTCCTTGGCCGGCGCCGTTACGATCACTTTCTTTGCGCCTGCCCGGATGTGCGCCATGGCCTTTTCTGTGGTGCAGAAAGCGCCGGTGGCGTCGATGATGTACTCGGCTCCGCACTCTCCCCATGGGATCAGCGAGGCGTCGCTCTCAGAGTATACCGGGATCTTCTGTCCGTTTACGACGATCCCGTTTTCATACGTATCCAGGGTTCCCTGAAAGCGGCCGAATATGGAATCATATCGGATCATATATACCATATACTCTAAATTTGCGTTGCGGACATTGATCCCGCATAAATGAAACTCTTCCGGTTTGTCGATGGCGATGCGGAATGCGACTCTTCCTATACGTCCAAATCCGTTGATGCCAATTTGAATTGCCATTGCAAATGTACCTCCTATAAAAAACATACCTTTTTCATTGGATGGCAATGACTTTTGCAGTAAATAACCGTGAATTGCTGTAACCCAAGGCCAGTGTAACATAAGTGTTCAGAAAAAGCCAGTGATTCGGAGGTAATTAAACATTTAACGGGATTGGCATTTTTTTTACAATAAAACGTCCTTTTATTTCCGGCCCAGGAGGAAAAAGCTCTGGCTGTGATCCGCCGCTATCACAGGATGCTTTCCAGGTAGCACAGCAGGTCCTCCTTCCCCAGCGGTTCACAATGGCTGAGTATGCAGTATTTACAGTCCATGGAACGGATGGTCCGGATCAATGAAGCCAGCTTGTCCCGATCCATATATCCATCGTTAAAAAAGTCTTCGCTGGTGGAATCACCTAAAAATAAGACCTTCTCTTCCGGTATATAAATACAGGCCGTGTCTTCTGAATGCGGCGCTTCTGTATGAAAGATCCGGGCGGTCATTCCTCCCAGATCCACGGTCATTCTGTCCGAAAATTCCAGGTCTGACAATACAATATCCAGCCTGTCCAGATCTGCATATTCTCTTCTGAAATGGATGTCCTCTCTTTTCAGCGCTTCAATATAACCGGAGTCCTCCGCCTCTTCCTGCTGTTTTTTCAGAAACTCATTGGTCTTTTCATGGGCAATGCTGACCCCGCTGACCGCGTGCATCCCGAAGGTATGGTCATAATGCCAATGGGTGATCACAGTAAAATCCGGCTTTTTTAAATGCTCTGCTTCGATGGCCCCGTAAAAATCTGCCACATGAGAGGACGAATATCCCGCATCAATGGCCAGAGACCATTTATCTCCCCTGATATAAGCTAACATCGGCCTGTCTGTTTCCGGTTCATGCTCCAGATAATAGATCCGATCCGTTAATCTCTTTAATCCCATTTCCTGTCCCACCTTTCCGGCAATAATTCCTTCAATGTCATTTTCCTGTCGTGGTCAATGGCTGCCTGCTCCGCGCAGATCCCAATAGAGCATGGCCGGTCTATATTATAGTATATTCCATCTGACAAATAGTTTCAATTATTTCCCCCTTTCTTTTCCCCGTCTCATCGCCTTCTTAACGCCCTCCAGAACTCCAGTTTTTTACAGATAATCCTTCAGGGTATCCCTCACCTGCCCGGCATATGGAGATCAATATCCCACTTGATCTGAAATCTCAGTTCTTTTAAAAAAGGAAAAGCTTTTCCTCTCAATAACCATAGAAAATCATAATAAAAATGCCGTTACACAGAACAAATGTTGCTCCTGTAACAGCATCTTTACCCAAAATCCATTTTCCTCAATATCCGCGTTAATCTCTGTAAAATCTCTTTACAATTCTAATTTTCTTTTCCCTTTTATTTTCTCCATATCCCATGAAATTCCCTACAAACGCTGGATCGCCTCCGTGGCCAGAGATGACCGTTCACACTCCTCCGGCAAAAGAGTGATCTGCCAGCATAATGGACTTCCTTTCATGTGCTCCGCCGCATAGCTGAGCCCATTGGTCCTGTCGTCCAGATAGGGACGGTCGATCTGATTGGGATCTCCCAGGAGAATGATCTTCGTTTCTTTTCCTGCACGGGTAATGATTCCCTTGATCTGCGCCGGGGTCATGTTCTGCGCCTCATCTATGATCAGATACGTCTTAAGGATCGACCTTCCCCTGATGAAAGTCAGGGCTTCTGTCTGAATCAGCCCCCTATCGAAAATCTCCTGTATCTTGTCCTGCAATTCTCTTTCATCCGAATATCTTTCCCGGTCATTGGAATCCACCAGTTGTTCCAGGTTGTCCATGATCGGACGCATCAATGGAGAGATCTTTTCCTGCTCGTTTCCCGGAAGAAAACCAATGTCAGAGTCAAAAAGCGCATTGGGCCTGCAGATCAGGATCCTCCGATACTCCCCGGATGGATCATTGAGCACCTTTTCCAGGCCTACCGCCAGGGAATAAAATGTCTTACTCGTTCCTGCCATTCCCTTTACAATAACAAGCGGCGCTTTTTCTGCCGGCTGCATTAAGGCTTCCTGGAAGAAATATTGTCCTACATTTCTTGGACTGACACCATACGGCGTTGACTTCCTGTATTCTAATTTCCGGATAATGCCTTTTTCAACCCTCCCCAGCTGGGTCTTTTGGGATGACTGGTCTGCCCTTAAAATGATAAACTCATTTTCAAACAATTCCGGATGGATACACGCTCCATTACTGTCACAGCAGTATACGCTCTCCACCGGTACTCCTTTTTTCTTAAAATCCTTAAACAGAACCTCTGGAACAAATACTTCTTTCCGCCCCAGATACTGCTCCTCATGCCCAGCCACCTGTTCTGTTGTAAAGTCCTCTGCCTGGATTCCAAGAAGCTGCGCTTTGATACGCAGAAGAATATCCTTTGTCACAAGGATCACTTGTTTCGGACTCTCCTTTGACAATCCAATACAGACCTTCAAGATCCGGTTGTCCGATTTATGATCTGGGAGATCCTCTGGCAGTTCTACGTTCAGATAATTTTTTTCCACCCGCAGGATACCGCCATGCCCCGTATACACTCCCTCCAGCAGATTTCCCTTTTCTCTGTATGCATCCAGAATACGGATCACCCTGCGGACATTCGCCCCCTTTTCTCCCTCTTCTTTTTTCAGATTGTCAAGCTCCTCCAAAACAGTCATCGGCAGGACCACTTCATTTTCCTCAAAGCATTCGACGGCATACGGTGCCTGGATCAGTACATTGGTATCCAGGATATAGATTTTTTCCATAAAAAACCCCTTTACACATTTATTGTTTTCAGAGTACGATCTGACTCCACTCTGAAACTTCTTTTCAAGATTACCACCGGATTGTGTAATCTATCACCCTGTTATAATAAAATCTGTGTAAAAAAGAAATGACGTGCATTCTTTGCACAAAAAAGAAGCCCTCCCGGCCAGTTCACTGGACACGGTCAGGCTTCTTATGGTCATACCGTTCTAAAGGTTGTTCTTCCGTTCTTTTCTGTGTTTTTCCGTTCTGCTAAATGTCCTTCCGTCCTCTTTTATGTTTTTCCGTTCTGCTAAATGTCTTTCCGTCCTCTTTTATGTATTCCCGTTCTAATGATTGTACTTCCGTTCCACATGTGGTTGTTTATTCTGACCAGATTTTATGTTTCAGCTTCGCTCTTATTTGCCAGCTGCTGCTTTTGCTTCTTTGATCTTCTGGGTAAGAACCGGAACGATCTTGTTCAGGTCGCCTACTACGCCGTAATCGGCAACGTCGAAGATCGGAGCAGACTCATCTTTGTTGATGGCAATGATGATGTCGGACTCTTCCATACCAGCCACGTGCTGGATGGCTCCGGAGATACCGATGGCAAAGTAAACATGGGGACGAACAGTCTTACCAGTCTGTCCAACCTGAAGATCCTTCGGCTTCCAGCCAGCGTCTACAACTGCACGGGAGCAGCTTACGGTGCCGCCGATGGCCTCAGCCAGCTCGTCGAGGATCTTGAAGTTCTCCGGGCTTCCTACGCCGCGGCCGCCGGAAACAAGGATCTTTGCATCCATGATATCGGCAACGTTGGAAACAGCCTTAACGACTTCCATGATCTCAACGTATTTCTCGTTGGGAACAAATCCGGGATTGAACTCTTCGATCTCGGCCTTTCTTCCAGCCTCACGCGGAAGCTTCTGCATAACGCCGGGACGAACGGTTGCCATCTGCGGACGGAATTCCGGGCAGGCGATGGTTGCGATGGTGTTTCCGCCGAATGCCGGACGGGTCATGAGAAGCTGGTTGTGCTTCTGCTCCTTGCCCGGTGTGGGAACCAGCGGGAAATCGCCGATATCCAGCTGTGTACAGTCAGCGGTCAGACCTGTATGGATGCGTGCGCAGACACGGGGACCAAGGTCACGGCCGATGGCTGTTGCGCCGATCAGGAATACGTCCGGTTTGTACTTCTCGATCACAGATGCCAGAGCATGGGTATAGGGCTCAGTTCTGTACTCTTTTAATTCCGGATCATCTACAACGATGACTCTGTCAGCGCCGTACTCGCCAAGGATCTCAGTCAGTCCCATTACGTTGGAACCTACTAAAACTGCTGTTACAGTAGTATTTAAATCTTTTGCTAAGTCTTTACCTTTGCCTATCAGCTCCAAAGCGATGCTGCTCACTTCGTTATCAACCTGCTGCGCAAAGACATATACACCCTTATATTCTTCCAAGTTCATTACTGTTCACCACTTTCTTTATTCTATGAATTCGCTTTTTGACGTAGCTGTATCTTACAGCACGTGCTTCTCTGTAAGTTTGTCCACAATGTAATTTACAGAAGCTGTCGGATCCAGAACGACCTTTTCACCGGCGCCCTTTCTTACCTTGTCAGATGCCTTTGCGATCTGAGTCGGGGATCCCTTCAGACCCAGGTTGGAGTCCAGAACGTCCTTTAAGTCGTTTCTGCCCCATACAGTGATGTCCTTCTTATATGCGTCAAAGATTCCGCCCGGAGTCATGTAACGCGGCTCATTTAATTCAGAAAGTGCTGTGATCAGACACGGCATCTTTGCTTTTAACATATGATATCTGTCATCATACTGACGTTTTACGATCACAGAATCGCCGTCGATCTGGATCTCCTGTGCATAGCTGATTACCGGGATCCCAAGATGCTCAGAGATCTGCGGTCCAACCTGTGCGGTATCTCCATCGATCGCCTGACGGCCCGTGATGATCAGATCGTAATCCAGGTTTCTTAAAGCGCCTGCCAGAGTCTGGGATGTGGCCCATGTGTCTGCACCGCCGAGCACACGGTCTGTAACGAGGATACCGTTATCAGCGCCCATAGCCATAGCCTCACGAAGAACCTCCTCAGCCTTCGGAAGACCCATGGTAACAACTGTAACCTCTGCACCATACTGGTCCTTTAACCGGAGAGCTGCCTCCAGACCTGCCTTATCATCCGGGTTCATGATTGTGAGCATTGCTGCTCTGTCAAGAGTTCCATCTGGTTTAAACTTTACGCCGCCCTTAGTATCCGGCACCTGTTTAATACAAACAACTACTTTCACTGTATTTCACTCCTTAATTATTCGTTTATTTTCCGGTTTTTTTCGTGCTGTCAGATCTTATTTTAACAGAGCGCTGGAGATTACCATTCTCTGAACTTCGCTGGTACCCTCATAGATCTCTGTGATCTTCGCATCGCGCATCATGCGCTCTACGTCGTACTCTCTGATGTAGCCATAACCACCGTGGAGCTGGACAGCCTTGGTTGTTACTTCCATAGCAACCTCTGCTGCATACAGTTTTGCCATAGCTGCTTCAACAGAATATGTCTTCTGTGTTGCCTTTGCAACGGCTGCGCGGTATACCATGTACTGTGCGGCCTGTACCTTTGTCGCCATATCAGCAAGCTGGAACTGTGTATTCTGGAACTGACCGATTGCGCGGCCGAACTGCTTTCTTTCCTTTACATACTCGATGGTTCTCTCCAGAGCGCCCTCTGCAAGGCCAAGAGCCTGGGCAGCAATACCAATACGTCCGCCGTCAAGAGTATGCATGGCGATCTTGAAGCCCTCGCCCTGCTTTCCTAACATGTTTTCCTTCGGAATGCGGCAGTCTGTAAAGATCAGCTCGTATGTAGCGGATCCTCTGATACCCATCTTCTTCTCTTTTGTACCGAAGCTGAAGCCCGGAGTTCCTTTTTCCACCAGGAATGCGGAGATCTCCTTCTGCATTCTGCCTCTCTTCTCAACCATGCCTGTAACGGCGATGATCACATAAACGTCAGCCTCTTTACCGTTTGTGATAAAGATCTTGGAGCCGTTTAATACCCACTCGTCGCCGTCCAGAACAGCCTTTGTCTGCTGGCCCTGGGCGTCTGTACCAGCGCCCGGCTCAGTTAAACCGAACGCACCTAACTTCTCGCCCTTTGCCAGCGGAACCAGATATTTCTGCTTCTGCTCTTCTGTACCGTAGGTCTGGATCGGATCACAGCAAAGAGAGGTATGTGCGGAAACGATAACGCCTGTGGTACCGCATACCTTGGACAGCTCCTCTACGCACATTGCATAGCAGAGCGGGTCGCAGCCCTGTCCGCCGTATTCCTTCGGAACCGGAATTCCCAGGAAACCGTTCTTAGCCATTTTTTCAACGGTCTCTCTCGGGAAATGCTCTGTCTCGTCAACTTCCTGAGCGAGAGGCTTAACTTCTTTTTCAGCGAAATCATGGAATAATGTTCTCGCCATCTCATGCTCTTTACTTAATGTAAAATCCATGTTTTTAGTTCCTCCTTGTGAATTGTATCATATATAACATAAGAGAATGTGGATGCGGCATCCTCTCTATGTTCCCAGACATACAGTCCGGCCCGTGGGAATCCCCGCGGGCTGGACCCGTTTTCCTTCCCGGTAATTCCTAGCGGGAATAGTCATAAAATCCCTTGCCGGTCTTCTGTCCCAGAAGGCCTCCGCGCACCATCTTCTTAAGAAGCGGATGGGGACGGTATTTGGGATCTCCTGTTTCTGTTTCCAGAACGTTCATGATAGCCAGGACCACGTCCAGGCCGATCAGGTCGCCCAGGGCCAGGGGGCCCATGGGATGGTTTGCGCCCAGCTTCATGGCTGTATCGATGCCCTCCACAGACGCAACGCCTTCGGCGTAAATACCGATGGCCTCATTGATCATTGGGATCAGGATCCGGTTTACGACGAAACCGGCGGCCTCCTCCACCTGTACCGGCGTTTTTCCGATCTCCTCAGAGATCTTCTTTACCGCCTCAACTGCTTCGGGAGCCGTATTCAGTCCCGCAATGACCTCCACCAGCTTCATCACCGGAGCCGGGTTAAAGAAATGCATTCCCACCACATGGCGGTTAATGCCTGCTCCGATCTCTGTGATGGACAGGGAAGAGGTATTGGTAGCGAAGATACACTCCGGCTTGCAGATCGCGTCCAGCTCTCTGAAGGTCTGCTTCTTGATCTCCATATTTTCAATGGCAGCCTCCACGATCAGATCACAGTCTCCGCAGATATCCTTCACACCTGTGGTGATCTTTGCAAGGATCTTATCTGCGTCCTCCTGGGTCATCTTCCCCTTGGCGATCCTTTTTTCAAACCCTTTTGCAATTTTATTTTTACCATTTGCAGCAAACGTCTCATTGATATCGCAGAGCATTACTTCATAGCCCTCTGTCTGGGCAAATGCCTGTGCGATCCCGGAACCCATGGTTCCGGCTCCAATCACACCAACCTTCATGATTCTGCCTCCTTACGTTTATGGGGGAGCTCCCCCACCATTACCGGTTGTTGAATTTTTCAACCTTCCGTTTTTCAAGAAAAGCCTTCATTCCCTCTCTCTGGTCCTCTGTCTCGAAGCACTCGGAGAAATACTGCTCCTCTATGGCGATGGCATGGTCCAGATCCGAGAGGAACCCGTCCATCACCGCCCGCTTGCTGTTTCTCACAGCGATGGGCGCGTTGGACGCGATCTTCTGTGCCAGCTTCATGACTGCCGGCATCAGCTCCTCTCTGGGATATACGCCGTTTACCAGGCCGATCCGGTACGCTTCATCGGCTTTGATGTTCTGGCCGGTGAATACCATTTCTTTTGCCTTTCCGGTCCCAACGATTCTCACAAGGCGCTGGGTCCCTCCAAAGCCCGGGGTGATCCCCAGGCCCACCTCCGGCTGCCCGAACACTGCATTGTCGGAGCAGTAGCGGATGTCACAGCTCATGGCCAGCTCGTTGCCGCCGCCAAGGGCAAATCCATTGACAGCCGCAATGGTGGGGATCGGAAGCGTTTCCAGCTTCCTGAAGATATCGTTTCCGAATTTTCCGAATTCACGGCCTTCCTTTACGGTCATGGTGCTCATGGCCGCAATGTCGGCTCCGGCCACAAAGGCCTTCTCCCCGGCTCCGGTCACGATGACGGCCCTTGTCTCATCCAGGTTGATATTGTCGATCACAGCATCCAGGTCCTTTAATACCTGGACATTTAACGCATTCAAAGCTTCCGGGCGGTTGATGGTGATCACGCCAACATAGCCGTCCTGCTCGTATGTAACAAAGCTCATTCCGGTCGCCTCCTGCTCAGTTTAAGATCAATCCCTCTTTACGATGGTGGCGCAGCCCATGCCGCCGCCGATGCAGAGCGTTGCAAGACCTGTCTTTGCATCCATCTTCTGCATTTCGTGGAGCAGGGTCACCAGGATACGGCAGCCGGACGCTCCCACCGGATGGCCCAGGGCGATGGCTCCGCCGTTGGGATTTAATTTTTCCAGATCAAAACCAAGCTCTTTTCCTACTGCCACAGACTGGGCGGCAAATGCCTCGTTGGCCTCGATCACGTCAAAATCGCCGATCTCCATTCCAGCCTTTGCCATTACCTTCTTCGTGGCAGCCACGGGACCGATGCCCATGATACGGGGCTCAACGCCTGCAAGGGCTCCGGCTACCCATGTGGCCATGGGAGTAACGCCCAGCTCCTTCGCCTTCTCTTCGCTCATCACTACAACAGCTGCTGCACCGTCGTTGATGCCGGAGGCGTTGCCTGCGGTCACCATACCGTCTTTCTTAAACGCCGGACGCAGCTTTCCAAGAGCCTCCATATTGGAGCCGGCTCTGGGGCCCTCGTCCGTATCTACAAGGATGGTGGTTTTCTTTGTTTTTACCTCCACCGGAACGATCTCATCCTTAAATGCGCCTGCCTTCTGGGCAGCCTCGCACTTGTTCTGGCTCACCATAGCGAACTTGTCCAGTTCTTCTCTTGTGAGTCCCCACTGGTCGCAGATATTTTCGGCAGTGATTCCCATGTGGTAGTGGTTGAACGCATCCCATAACGCGTCGTTCACCATCGTATCCACCAGCTCGGCATTGCCCATGCGGTAGCCGTAGCGGCCCTTCATCATCGCATAGGGAGCCAGGGACATGTTCTCGCAGCCGCCGGCAACGACGATATCTGCATCGCCTGCCTCGATCATCTGGGCTGCCATGTTGACGCTCTGTAAGCCAGAGCCGCATACCACGTTAATGGTAACTGCCGGAACCTCGATGGGAAGTCCTGCATTGATGGAAGCCTGACGGGCCACGTTCTGTCCCTGTCCGGCCTGGATCACACAGCCCATGTAGACCTGGTCCACCTGGTCGGGAGCCACGCCGGCTCTCTTTAAGGCCTCCCTGATCACAACCGCGCCCAGATCAGCCGCCGGTACGGTGCTTAAAGCGCCTCCCATTGTGCCGATGGCTGTACGGCATGAACCTGCCAGTACGATTTTCTTTGCCATATGATTTTCCTCCTCATTATACCATCGCCGGAGGCCGGAAAAAGCCCGTATCCTCCGACAATATGATGTATCATAATCATATCACCAAATAATTGGCCTGTCAAATAACAAGCATGGTTTTTCATGTATTTTTTATAAACATTCAGCCTTCTTTTTTTATAATTTCGTGAAATTATTGACCGTCCATTTAGAAAATGCTAAAATGAAAAATGAATAAAAATTCTGCCCGGGTTTCTGGCTCCGGACAGTGAAAGAATATCTTAGAAATGAGGTCCTAAACCATGGATATCAGAAAAATGTATCAGGACAAGCTTGTGTCCGCCAGCGAAGCGGCAAAAACCGTAAAATCCGGCGACTGGGTCGATTATGCCTGGACTACCAGCACTCCGGTGGCTGTGGATGCGGAGATCGCCAAAAGGCTTCCGGAGCTTTATAACGTCAACTTCCGCGGCGGCATCCTCATGTGGGTCCCCGAGATCTTCAAGATCGAAAACCCGGCTGACCACTTCACCTGGAACTCCTGGCATATGAGCGGCATCGAGAGAAAAGCCATTGCCCAGGGCTTTGCCTTCTACGGCCCCATGCGCTATTCGGAGCTGCCCCGCTTCTACCGGGATATGTCCGAAGAAAACCGTCCGGATGTGGCCATCTTCCAGGCAGCCCCCATGGACGAGCACGGCTTCTTTAACTTCGGCCCCAACGCATCCCACCTGGCTGCTGTCTGCGAGACTTCCAGGACCGTGATCGTGGAGGTCAATGAAAATATGCCGGTCTGCTACGGCGGAACTGAAGAAGGCATCCACATCTCCAAAGTAGATATGATCGTAGAGGGCGATAATCCTTCTATCCCGGAAATGGCCGGAGCCCCCGCCACAGAGGTGGACGAGGCCGTGGCAAAGCTGATCGTAAACGAGATCCCCGACGGCGCCTGCTTACAGTTAGGCATCGGCGGAATGCCCAACGCCGTTGGCTCCCTGATCGCAAAATCTGACTTAAAGGACCTGGGCGTCCATACAGAAATGTATGTGGATGCTTTCGTCGATATCGCCATGGCCGGAAAGATCACCGGCGCAAAGAAAAATATCGATAAAGGCCGCCAGGTCTACGGCTTCGGCGCAGGTACGAAAAAGCTGTACGACTATCTGAACCGGAATCCGGAATGTATGTCTGCTCCCGTAAGCTACACCAACGACATCCGCACCATCTCTGCCCTGGATAACTTCATGTCCATCAACAATGCCGTGGACCTGGACCTGTTCGGACAGGTAAATGCCGAATCCGCAGGGATCAAGCACATCAGCGGCGCCGGCGGACAGCTGGATTTCGTTCTGGGCGCATACCTTTCCAAGGGCGGAAAGAGCTTCATCTGCTGCTCCTCCACCTTTAAGACAAAGGACGGCCAGTTAAAATCCAGGATCCTTCCCACCTTAAATCCGGGCTCCATCGTTACAGACACCCGTGCCAATACCCATCACCTGGTAACGGAGTACGGCATGGTAAACTTAAAGGGCCTGTCCACCTGGCAGAGGGCTGAAGCCATCATCTCCATCGCCCATCCCCAGTTCCGCGACGAGCTCATTGCCGAAGCGGAAAAAATGCACATCTGGAGACGCAGCAATAAACGGTAAGGACCAGAAACGCTGCATCCATCCTGAACCTCATAAAATTTCAGTGGCCGTCCCGGGAGCTGTTCCAGCTTCCAGGGCGGCCATTTTCTGCTGCTCCGTCTTTCTTTTTTATTCCTCCTCCACCCGGATCCCCTCTTCCTGGGACAGCTTCTGTCTGCAGAGCCTTAAAAGGTGCTCCTGGTACGGTGATCTGTCATCCAGCCGGTCCAGGTAATAAAGGGTCCGGCTTGGAGGCTCCACATCCAGGGTATGGATGGACACCGGCGCATCCCTTAAGACCGTTCTGGCAATGGAGATGGGAAGAAACGCCCAGTTATCTCCGCTCTGGGTAAAGTACTGAAGAAATCCCATCTCGTCCAGATACATCCTGGGAATGGCTTTATCTCCAAAAAAATAGCTGTGCCAGGCTTCAAAATTCCGGTCCCACATGGTGCGGATCTCCAGCTGCGGATCCAGCTCCCGGATCCTCACATGCTCCGGCAGGTTCAGCTCCTTTCCCGCCACCAGGCAGAGCTTCTCCTTAAAAAGGATATGGGTTCCGACTGAAGAAGAATAAATGGGATCTGTGATAAAGGCTATGTCCACGGACCGGTTGCCCACATAGGAATAAGCCTCGCTGGAGTGAAGGGTCGATACGTGGAGGCTGCATTCCGGATTCTCCTTCATAAAGGTGCGGAACACTGTGGGAAGCATGAACGCCAGCAGGCTCCCCACGCTGGCCACATAAAAGTTTCTGGACGGCGCTAAAAGCGCCGCCTCCCGGGTCTCGTTCCACAGGGCCTGCCACCGGTGGGCGATCCCGATGAAGGCATGGCCCTGGCGGGTCAGCTCCACCCTTCTGAGGCCCTTCCCGCGGACAAAAAGAGGATATCCCAGCTCCTCCTCCATGGCGCGGATCCTGCGCCCCAGAGCCGGCTGGGTCACATAAAGGGCCTCGGCGGCAGCAGAAAAGCTGCCCGTTTCTGTTATCTTTAAAAATGCTTCGATCTCCAGGAATGTCATATACGGCCCCCCTCTGCCCAAAATGTTAATAGTTATTAACATTATATCAAAAAATTAAACATTTTACAACGAAAGCCGGGAGTGTTATAGTATGCCCATGAGAAAAAGCAACGGGAACGCGGCTTCGGATCCACCGCTTCCTATGAATGAATGTCTTGATTCTAAGGAGGGATCAATATGACCATGGAACTGAACGAGCTTTGGGAAAACTGTGAGCCCAACGATTAAATACGGGATTCAGGGGCCTTCCTTCCCCTTTCCATATTGATATTAATACTGAAAAAAACCGCCGCGTATCTGGTATGCGGCGGTTTTTTTCGATGGACCGGCATCCGGCCGGCGGGGCAGTTATACCCCGGCCTGGCTTGGACGGCGGCGTTTTACGATCCATAAAAGGACCAGTACCGCCGCGGAGGCCCCGGAAATGACCACTCCTGGAATAAGTCCTCCGGGCATATAGATTAAGGAGATCTCGTGGGTCCCCGCTTCCACCGGAACAGACAGGAATGCCTCCAGGATCTTTTCCCCCTCCGCCGGCTGACCGTCGATGGTGATGGTCCAACCCTCATCATAGGGGATGGAAAGGAACAAAGTACCGGATTCCGCAGCAGTTACCGTTCCTGTAAGCTTCGTGTCCCTCCAGCTGTCCAGGTGGAGCGGCGACTGGGACAGGCGGTCATAAACCTGGATCATGGCCCTGGGAGAGAAGCGGTAAACAGCTGCCGTAAGAGTCTCCCCGGACTCTCCCGGTGTCAGGGTGATCCGGCTCCCCTCAGAAAGATTTCCCATTTCCAGCAGGTATCCCCGGTCCACATTGCTGAAATTCTTTTCTCCCGATGGCAGGGAGGCCTTGACATTCTTTACCTTTTTATTCTGGATATATACATAATATTCCCCGGCCATATCCGCGGTGAAGGTACACCCGGATCCGGAAACCTCTGTCTCCACCGGCACCAGGACATCGTCGGTTCCCAAAAGCAGGCACAGATCATTCTGCACCTCCGCCGGATTCTCCATCTGATACTGCCAGTTGTCCGCCAGATCGTAAGGAAGGACAAAGCCCAGGGGCAAGGTATACAGATTCTCATACAGGTAGGTCCCTCCGCTCTCCTGGATGTAATTGACCAGATCCGTATTGGGAATATATTCCGAATACAGGGCATAGCGGACCGACAGCAGGCTGTCCACCAGGGGGGTGCTCCCAGTGATGCTGTACGCATTGGTGGAGGCCTCGCAGCCCATGCGCTTGAAAAACTTCGTCAGATCTGCGTTTGCAGTGGAGGAAAACAGGGATACAGACGGAAAATTCATCCATGCTCCGTCATTTTTTGTCTTTCTCGTTTTTTTCTCCACCCGGTAAAAGTCCTCCGCCGGCTCCAGCTTCTCCATCAGAGCCTGCACCTCTTTATTATCCCTGGTGTAAGCCTCCCGGCTGGTGGTGGTGACGCTGGTGACTGTGGTATTGACGGCCGCCTCCACAGCCACCAGGGCCAGAGCCAGAAACGCCGCCAGCTCTCTTCTTCTCTTCTTATATAAATATATGAGTCCCGTATAGGCCGCCAGGAAGAGGATGGCCACGTAATATACAGCAAAGTGGAAATGCTCCTGCTCCACCAGCTTCTCCGCCAGGATCACAAAGCAGACGCTTCCCCAGAACGCCGCGGCAACATGGCGCCTGGGAATATCCCGCAAATACTGGAACGCCCGGAAGCAGACAAACAGCATGAGGAAAATATAAATAAACGACTGGCGGCAGGGGAGGCTGTTGGGATAGTGGAGCCCGTGCCAGATAAAATTCAGGGCGTTCACGGAGAAGCTGGCAAAAAAGAGCAGCAGCAGGCCGCAGTAAACGGTTTTTTCCTTTGCAGAGATCTTTTTGCACGCCAGGTACAGCAGGAAGAATAAAAATACCGCCACGCCGCAGTAAATATTGGGCCAGTGGTCCAGCCCCGTCTCCGTCTCCACATTGCCGATGTGGCGGGCCAGCATGTCAAAGATCGGGAAATAGGACGTAAGGGTCTTTGGAAAATTCATATTTCCCGAAGCCGTGCTCTTTAAAACGGCCACCTCCGGCAGAAGCACAAGGGCCGCCAGCCCTCCGGCGATCAGGGAAAAGAGCCCGAACCGGACGCAGGCCATCACGTATTTTTTTATGGGCCCTGGCTTCTCCAGCATCAGAAGGGCAATAAAATACAGCACCATGAACAGGCAGGTCATGATGGAAATATAATAGTTGGAAAGGATGGAAAGCCCCAGTGTGATGCAGTAAAAAAATCCATTCTCGTCCTTCACCAGCCGCTCCAGTCCAAGAACGATCAGCGGGAACAGGATGATGCAGTCCAGCCACATGATATTCCAGCTGTACGCAGCCATATAGCCGGAAAGGGCATAAAAGATCCCGAAATATCCAACCGCAGCCGTTTCTGTATGGCAGTGCTTTCTCAGATACCAGGCGAAGCTCAGGCCCGAAAGACCGATCTTCACAACGATCATGCCGGTCATAAACTCGATGATATACGCCTTGGGGCACAGGATCACCAGCCAGTTTAAGGGGCTGGCCAGATAATAGGCATAAAGAGCCGCAAAATTGACTCCCATCCCCACATCCCAGCTGTACAAAAGACTGCCTCCGGTCCGCAGCTTATGCTGGAATTCCGAGAAGAACGGCGCATACTGATGGTACATGTCCGTCCGTAAAAAGCTCTCCTCACCAAAGGGGAAGATCCCTCTCTGGATAAAAATGATGATCATAATGACCACCGGAACAAAAAATGCAATGACCAGCCCGTCTCCCGGCCGGATCAGGGTCGATCTTTTTCTGCTGTTTGGTTCCATGACTCCAGGCACTCCTTTTTCTGTCCGTTAATTTTTATGGGTAAAGATCACCAGCTTGCTGAGCACGTAGTTTAAAACCACCACCACCACGGAAATGGCCAGCTTGCAGATGAAAAATTCCATTTTTAGGATATCCACCATGATGAAAATGGCGGCCAGATTAAATAAAAAGGTGGCGATCCGGCACAGGACGAAGGAGGTAAACTCCCCCCATACGGCCCTGGGCTCCAGGGTATGGCTTCCAAACACCCACCACTTATTGGTCACAAAGGCAAAGAGCACTGCCGCCGCCCAGGCAATGGACTGGGCAGGCACCGGGTCCATATGAGCCAGATAAAACAGGCCGTTGGAGATCACATAGTCAATGAGGGTCGTAAGGACTCCAAAGACCAGATACGCCGCGCCCTCCCGGACGGTCCCATGATTCCGGCTTCCGGCCGTTCCATCCGATTCTTTCTTTATATGTTTCATTTTCTTCTCCCATATCTTGGATCTTGTCTTCAAAAATCTTCCCTCATTTTATTATAGCCCGGCCAAAAAGTAAAGGGACTGGGCCCAAAATCTAAGGCCCAGTCCCAAAAAGAAGAAAAATATAAAATTTTATCCAGCGTGCTGACGCTTACGCCTCCAGTAATTTGTCGATGCTCACTAACTTCACGCATACACAGAAGATCTCTGCAGCCAGCTTTAAGTCCTCTAAGGACGGGAAGGACGGAGCGATACGGATGTTGGAGTCGTGGGGATCCTTACCATACGGGAAGGTCGCGCCTGCGCCTGTCATCACAACGCCTGCCTCTTTACACTTTGCAACGATCGCCTTGGCGCAGCCGTCTAAAGCGTCGAAGGATACGAAGTATCCGCCCTGGGGCTTGGTCCACTGACCGATCTCAAGGCCTGCCAGCTCTCTGTTTAAGATCTCGTCCACAGCCTCGAATCTGGGACGAAGGAGCTCGGCGTGCTTCGCCATATGGGCCTTGATGCCGTCTAAGTTCTTGAAGAAACGTACATGACGGAGCTGGTTGATCTTATCGTGGCTGATCAGCTGGTTATTCATCTGCTTCTTGATATCCTCGATGTTGGCCTTGGAGGTAGCGATGGCAGAAATTCCGGCGCCCGGGAAGGTGACCTTTGCGGTGGAGCCGAATTTATATACCATATCCGGGTTTCCAGCCTTTTCACACTCGGAAAGGATATCCAGAACGTGGCACGGATGATCCGGATACAGGTGATGTACGCAGTAAGCGTTATCCCAGTAAATACGGAAATCCTTTGCAGCCGGTTTTAAGTTTGCAAAGCGTTTAACGACCTCGTCAGAGTAGCACTGGCCGGACGGGTTGGAGTAAAGCGGTACGCACCAGATTCCCTTTACAGCCTCGTCGTTGTTTACATACTGCTCTACCAGATCCATATCCGGGCCGTCCTCATGGAGCGGGATATTGATCATTTCGATGCCGAAGAACTGGGTAATGGCAAAGTGTCTGTCATAGCCGGGAACCGGGCAGAGGAATTTCACCTTGTCCAGCCTGCACCAGGGCGTATTTCCCATTACGCCGTGGGTATAGGAACGGGATACGGTATCGTACATTAAAGTAAGGCTGGCGCTTCCGTACATGATCACGTTCTCAGCGGGAGCGTCCATCATTCCGCCCATTAATTCCTTTGCTTCCTGGATACCGGTCAGAACACCGTAGTTTCTCACATCGCCGTCAGCGGTCATGAAATCGCTCTTGCTGTTTAAAACATCCAGCATCGGAAGAGACAGATCTAACTGGTCCGGGCTTGGCTTTCCGCGGGCCATATTAAGGCTTAAATTTTTCCCCTGATACTCTTTGTAAACAGCAGTAAGCTGCTCCTTTAAGGAAGCAAGCTCCTCTTTTGACATTTCACGATATGGTTTCATGTCCCAATAACCTCCTCTTTCTTAAACACGATATAGTGATTGCGTTTTATGCTTCCATTATAATCGAATCCATCGTTTCTTACAACAAAAAAATAAAGATTCCGGCTTTATTTTCGTACATTTTTCCCAGTTCCCGCAAAAGATTCTTAAGCCGGGTTCATTGACTTTTGACTTTTCTTAACGTATCATGACATTGAAGGATGAGAAAAACAAGGGGGAAAAATGCATGAATGAATGGAAACGCAGTCTTCTGACCGGGACCATCGTGGCCCTGGCATCCCAGCTTTACTGGAACGTATTTGTATCCGGCTTCCGGATCTCCCCTGCCGTTATCCTTCTCCCGATCCTCCTTATGACCATCGGAAAAAGCATCTCTACGATCCGGATCACGGTGACAACGGCGGCGGTGGTATTCCTTTTCCGCCTCTTTCTGGCAGCCAGCGGCCTCTCCTCCTCCCCGGAAACGGCGGGACAGCTGGCCACCAACTCCATTTTCTATCTCTGCTATGGACTGCTTTTTTCCGTCCTTGTCCCCAGCAAGCCCACTGTCTCCTACCGGCGGCTGTTCCCGTCGGTGTTCATCTGCGACCTGCTGTCCAATCTGCTGGAGGTCTGTATCTTTGAAAGCGGCCGTTCCGGGACTCTTTCCTCCTCCATGGCCGGATATCTGATCCTGGTGGCCGCTTTCCGTACTCTGCTTGCCTGTCTGTTCCTGGCGGCGGAGAGCCAGTACCGGACCCTGTTAAAAAAGGAGGAGCATGAAAACCGCTACCGGCGGCTGTTTCTTATGACCACAGGGCTGAAAAACGAGATCTATTTTATGAAGAAAAACTCCGAAGAGATCGAATCTGTCATGAGCAACGCATACCGGCTTTATGAGCGGCTGTCGGCCATGGACGTGCCCGACGACATGAAAAAAATGTCCCTGTCCATTGCCCGGGACGTCCATGAGATCAAAAAGGACTATATCCGCATCATTCAGGGCATCGAACAGGAGATCTCCGAGGAATACGACGAAAAGCAGATGAGCTTCCAGGACCTTCTCCAGATCCTGGAGGCCACCACCTATCACATCCTGGAAACCAGGCCCGTCCATATCCGTCTGGTTTTCCAGTGCTCTGACAACTTCATCACCAGAGAGCACTATGAGCTGATGGCTGTATTGAAAAATCTGGTCAATAACGCCATCGAAGCCATTGAAGCCGGAGCCAGACGGGGGACCATCCAGATCGTGGAGCATTTAAAAGACGGGCAGTATGAATTTTCCGTTTCCGACGACGGGCCCGGGATCTCCGCCCGCCATCTGCCCAATATCTTTAAAATGGGCTACTCCACCAAATTTGATTATAAAACAGGAAACATCTTCCGCGGAGTGGGACTTTACGGCGTAAAGGCCACCGTGGAGGAAAAATTCAGCGGAACCATTTCGGTGGAATCCGAGCCGGGCCGGGGGACCCGGTTTCTGATCCAGATTCCGGCCGGAGCCCTGGAGGAGGTAAACTGATGCGTATCTATATTGTCGAAGATGATATTTCTGTCATTCATATCCTGGAGGATATCGTGGAGTCCGGAGATCTTGGCGAGATCTGCGGCGACTGCGGCGGAGAGCCCGCCGACGTCCATGAGGTCCTGCGGGCCAGGCCCGATGTGGTCCTGGTGGACTTTTTCATGCCGGTCATGGACGGGGTGGAATTCGTCCGCGAGCTGCGCTCCTTCAACGCCACCATCAAATGCATCATGATCTCCCAGGTTTCCGCCAAGGAGCTGATCAGCAAGGCTTATACCGCCGGCGTGGATTTCTTCATCAGTAAACCCATTAACCTGATCGAGGTAACGTCGGTCCTTAAAAATGTGGCGAAGCAGATCCAGAACGAGCGGACCCTGGACAATATCCGCCATATGTTCATGAACGAGATCGGCCAGAAGCCCCAGAACAGCCGGGAATCCTCTTCCTATTCCAAAAAGCTCCGTTATATCTTAAACAGGATCGGCATGTCCGGGGAAAAGGGCTGCTCTGATATCCTGAAGATCTGCGATTATCTCCACCGGGAGCGGATCCCCGTATCCCAGATGAGCGTGGCCCAGCTGTGCGAGGCCGTCAGCGATTCTCCGAAAAACATGGAGCAGCGGGTCCGCCGGGCTATCGCTGCCGGAATGGCCAACGTGGCCCACATGGGCATCGAGGACTTTATGAACGAAACCTTTACCGCCTACTCCTCCACCCTGTTTTCCTTTGAGGAGATCCGTACTGAAATGGACTACATCCGCGGAAAACGGACGGACGGCGGAAAGGTCAGCATCAAAAAATTCATTGACGGCCTGATGCTGGAGGCTGACCGGGAAATTTGATCTTTTTTATCTCCATTCTGATTTTTTTTGTATTTTTTTGAAGGGGGCTTCTTATAGTTATATCCAGAGAATCCGTACAATAAGGAATGGAGGTAATATAAAATGATGTATGCGATCCAGCTTGACATGTACCAGGCTGCTGCTGTGGCGGCCCTTGTGCTGCTTTTGGGCCGTTTTCTTGTGAGAAATTTGGATCTGCTCAGACGCTACTGTATCCCGGAGCCTGTTGCCGGCGGCGTTGTTTTTGCCCTGGCCCACCTGGCCCTGCGCCAGGCCGGTATCCTGGAAATCTCCTTTGACTCCACGCTCCAGACCTTTTTTATGGTCGTATTTTTCTGCAGCGTGGGCTTTACGGCCTGCTTCCGCCTTCTGAAAAAGGGCGGGCTCCAGGTCCTGCTGTTCTTAGGGATCGCCGTTATGATGTGCGTGCTCCAGAACGGCCTGGGCGCCTTCATTGCCAGCGCCTTTGGTCTGGACCCCCGGCTGGGACTGGCCACCGGCTCCATCCCCATGGTGGGAGGCCACGGGACTGCGGCCTCCTTCGGCCCGCTCCTGGAAAAAGCCGGAGTCTCCGGAGCCAGCGCCGTTGCCATCGCTTCCGCCACCTTCGGGCTGGTGGCCGGCTGTGTGATCGGCGGCCCCACGGCTGTATCCCGGATCCGCCAGAAAAATCTGCACTCCTTTGAAACAGCCACCGGCTCCAACGAGGTGGTGGTGGATAAAAATGAGGTCACGGGAGCCATCGACTCCGGCCGGTTCTTAAACGCTGCCCTCTGCCTGGCACTGGCCATCGGCGCAGGCACTGTGGTCTCCGCCTGGCTGAATAAGGTCTTCACCTTCCCCATCTACATCGGAGCCATGCTGGTGGCTGCCTTTATCCGCAATACCACAGATATGGCCGGAAAGGAGATCCCCATGGAGGAGATCAGTACCATCGGAAGCTTCAGCCTTTCCCTGTTCCTGGGCCTGGCCATGATGGGATTGAAGCTCTGGGAGCTGGCCGACCTGGCCGTTCCCATGGTGGTGATGCTGGTGGCCCAAACAGTGCTGATGATGGTCTACGCCTACTTCGTGGTATTTAATCTGCTGGGAAAGAATTACGATGCGGCCGTCATGACCTCCGGCTTCTGCGGCTTCGGCATGGGCGCCACTCCCAACGCCATGGCCAATATGCAGGCCATCACCCAGAAATACGGCCCAGCCCCCACCGCCTACTTCGTGGTTCCCCTGGTGGGAAGCCTGTTCATCGACTTCATGAACACGATCATCATCACCAGCTTCTTAAACCTCCTGTGATCCCATCCGCGGGCGCCTTCCCAATCATATAGCGGGACCTTTTTAAAAGGCCGCGTACAGACCTCCTGTATCCTGCCGGAGCCTGGCGCGGCCCTTTTTGTCTCTCCGTTTTATCCCCATGCAGCAGTTCTGTCCGGATCTCCATAAGGCAGATGCCCGGCGCCTCCTGCCCGCTGCGGGCAGACAGGAAGCGGCACGGCTGGACAGTTCCATTCTCATATGGATTCTCTGTATTTTCCCCTTGCATTTCCTCCATGACGATGCTATAATGTTCAATATCACAAATAATTTTATAAAATTGAACATGAGGAACGCATATGAACAAACAGAATCCCCATACAGAATCCCTGAAGGGAAAGATCGACTGGTCCACCGCCGTCATTCCCTTCGTGCTGATCGCCTTTTTATGCATCAGCTTCATGGCCGCCCCGGACGGCTCCAGACAGATCCTGGACAAGATCCGGGTGCTTCTGGGAGACACCTTCGGCCTTTATTATCTTGTCATCGGCCTGGGCGTGTTCCTGCTCTCCATTTATCTGGCCTTTTCCCGGTACGGCTCCATCCGTCTGGGCGGCCCCAATGAAAAACCAAAATACTCAGATTTTGCCTGGAGCAGCATGATGTTCACCGCCGGGCTGGCCGCTGACATCCTGTTCTACTCCTTCTGCGAATGGATCCTTTACGCCAACGATCCCCATATCGCGGAAATGGGATCCATGCAGATCTGGTCCAGCACCTATCCCATCTTCCACTGGGGCCCCATCCCCTGGAGCTTTTATCTGGTGCTGGCCGTAGCCTTCGGCTTCATGCTCCATGTACGGGGCTGCCACAAGCAGAAATATTCTGAGGCCTGCCGTCCCATCCTGGGAAACCGGGTGGATAAGCTTCCTGGAAAATGCATTGACCTTCTGGCCCTGTTCGCTCTTCTGGCCGGGACCGCCACGACCTTTTCCCTGGCTACGCCGCTGATGGCCCAGGTGCTTTCCAGGCTCACAGGGCTCCCGTCCTCTAAATGGGTCACCATCGGGATCCTGGTGGTCACCTGCATCATTTACACCTACGCCCTGGTCCACGGCATGAAGGGGATCTCCCGGCTGTCTGCTGCCTGTATGTATCTGTTTTTTGCCCTTCTGGCCTATGTGCTCCTGGCCGGAGGCGAGACCCGCTACATCCTGGAGACCGGCTTCTCTGCCATCGGAAATCTGGCCCAGAACTTCTTTAGCCTGGCCACCTTCACCGATCCCCAGCGGACCACCTCCTTCCCCCAGACCTGGACCATCTTTTACTGGGCCTACTGGATGGTATGGTGCGTGGCCTCTCCCTTCTTCATCGGCTCCATCTCCCGTGGGCGCACCGTGAAGCAGACCATCCTGGGCGGCTATGTATACAGCCTGGGCGGCACCTTCTTAAGCTTCCTGATCCTGGGAAATTACAGCCTGGGCCTCCAGGTCAGCGGAAAGCTGGACGTTCTGGGGATCTATGGCGGTGCAGGAGATCTGTACTCCACCATCATCGCCATTGTGGATACCCTCCCCCTGGCTCCCATGGTGCTGGTGCTTCTGATCGCCGCCATGATCGCCTTTTACGCCACCAGCTTCGATTCCATCGCCCTGGTAGCCTCCTCCTACACCTATAAGCAGATGACCGGAGACGAGGAGCCCCACCGGGCTGTGAAATTCTTCTGGGCCGTAATGCTGATCCTCTTCCCCATTGCCCTGGTGTTTTCCGAAAGCTCCATGGCCAACCTCCAGACGGTTTCCATCATCGCCGCCTTCCCGGTGGCCCTGGTGATCCTTCTGATCATCGCCAGCTTCTTAAAGGATGCGGGCCGGTATCTGGACAGCAGTAAAAAATAGGATCTCAAAAGGCGCCGGAACTCAGCGTTCCGACGCCTTTTTCTTTACCTTCTTATAGATCTCCCTGGCCTCTCTCTTAAAAGCCTCCGTTTCCTCCTTTTCTCCATACCGGACCTTCCGATACAGATCCCGGAATGCGGTGATCTCCTCCTCCATTCCCCAGGAGCGGACCGCATCGCTGCACACGGTCTCGCTGCTGGCGGACCGTTCATCTGCTGGAAGCTGGAAGGCGACGCAGAGCTTTAAAAATTTACGGAAATAATACCGGACGCCCCGGTCTCCCATATACTCTCTGGCCCCGGCCCGTTTTCCCGTCTCCGGAGCCGCCTGGCTTCTTCTCACCGTTCCGGCCGGCCTCCGGTCCGTTTCCCGACCGCGGCCGGACAGCATCCGGTACAGAAACCAGAAAAACAAAACCAGGGCTGCGGCTGCCGCAAGAGTTCCCAAAAGCTTCAGAAACGCCGGCGTTTCAGAGGCCGCCGTCCCCTCAAAGCCCGGGAGCGCCTCCGGAGCCATCAGGCCGTCCAGGGCATTTTCGGGCATCTCGTAGGAAAAATCCTTAAAAAGCCTGGAAAAGATCCAGGAGATCCCCATAAGGGTACCTGCCAGGAGGCGGACCATAAGCTCCAGCACCGGCACCACCAGGGTCATGTACAGAAATTTCAGGCCGTACAAAAGCCCTCCGGTCACAGCCTGGCTGGAAAGGATGCCGGCCGCCGCCAGCACCGCCAGAAGCTCCCCGGCAGTCCTTCCCCAGAAGCCGCCTCTCCCCTGTCCCGTCCGGGCCAGGCGCAGGGCCCTTAAAAGGAAGATCCCGAGAACCAGGAAGGCTGTAAAAAACGGGACACACCGTCTTCCCCAGACCTCCGTTCCCAGGGAAAGCCACTGGATACAGCCCGCCGCAAGAAGAAGCCTGGCCTCCGTCATGAGGCTGTCATGGGCCCGCTCCTCCATGTTCCGCTTTTTCCAGCAGATCAGAAGCCAGACGCACCAGGATGCCAGCGCCAGAAAAAGCAGCACCCGCACCCAGAGGGGGCCGGAAAGGAACAGGGGCATGAACATGGCCATATAAAAACACACGTCCGTCAATATCTTAAAAACCAGTATGTCCATTTTCTACACATCCTCCCCATAAAGCGCCAGCAGCCTCCGGCCGGACCGCTCTTCCAGGGACGAAAGGTACGGCGCCGCGTCCTGGTTCCGGTCCGGAGCCACATAGATCAGGCTTTTTCCAGACCGGAGCCCCTTCCGGATGCCGGAAAGGAATTCCCCGCTCCCCATCCGGCAGTCGTAGGTCATCCTTCCCAGCCCCTCCAGCACAGTCTCCAGATGGCCCGGCCCCAGGCCCTCTCCGATCCGGTTCCAGTTTCCCATGGCCCCGGCGATCACGCCGTTGGTCTGGAAATCATAGGCGATCCTCCGCTTTTCCAGCTCCTCACAGATACTGCGGACCATGGAAAAGCACTGCTCCAGAAGCTCTGCTTCCCGTTCCTCGTCCCGGCACTCCACATCCAGGAGGATGGTACAGGAAAGATCCGTCATATTTTCCTGCTCCTTGACCAAAAACCGGCTCTGTCTGGCGCTCTGGACCCAGCTGATGGACCGCAGGGGCTCCCGGCCCGTGTATTCCCTGAACCCACGGATCAGCACAGGATCCTCAAAGAGGCTCCGTTTCACCACATATTCGCCTGCATATCCGCCCAGGAGCCTGGGAAGCTCCTCCCAGCCGCTGGGAGCCGGCTTTACCACGATCTCCTTTAATTCCGGATACGTCTCCAGCGCGGTCTGAAGCCCCAGGAAATCCCCGGCCTCTGCCGAAACGCCCCGGAAGAAATATCTTCCCCGCTTTTTTAAAAGGACCCTCCGCTCTAACTCCGTCTTCTGGCGTCCCTTAAGGTAAAGCACCGAAAGGTGATCTCCAGAGGACTTTGCCGCCACGTTCTCTCCGTTTTCAGAAAAGACAAGTCCTGTGGGGATCTGCTCCCTCATCTGGAGATAGGGGACCATAAGACGCTTCCGGTTGTTTATGGTCATGGTCCAGGAAAAATCCTCCCCCGGCTCCACCACGGTCTTATCCAGGGCCGTGGCAAAGTCCAGTCCATCCAGCACATGGTCCATGGAATATTTCTCCGCCAGCCATACCAGAAGTCCCAGGACTCCAAGAAATACGATCATCGCAGGTTCTCCATGGGAACCGGGATATCCTCCATGATCTGTCCCAGATATTTTCTCGCATCCTCAAAGCTTTCGCCTCCCCTGGAGATGATCCTGTGGCTGAGGACCCAGGGCGCTGCGGCCTTCACATCCTCTGGGATCACAAAATCCCGTCCCAGGGACGCGGCCATGGCCTGGGAGGCTTTATAGAGGGCGATGGCCCCCCTGGTGGATACTCCGGTGACAAACCGGCTCTCCGTCCGGGTCTTTTCCACAATGTCCATCATGTAGCCCAGGACATCCTTCTGGACCCGCACCTTCGTATATAGTTCCTTCATCTCGCGGATCACCTCCGGGCTCACCACCGGCTCCAGGGAGTTTAAAATATCTGCTGTGGACGGCCTGGACACCACCTCCATCTCCTGCTCCCTGGTCATGTAGCCCAGGCTCAGTCTCATGAAAAACCGGTCCAGCTGGGCTTCCGGCAGGGGAAACGTCCCATAGGATTCCACCGGATTCTGGGTGGCCATGACAAAGAACGGCTCTGCCATGGGATAGGTAACGCCGTCCACGGTGATCTGGCTTTCCTCCATGGCCTCCAGAAGGCTGGACTGGGTTCTGGGCGTGGCCCGGTTGATCTCGTCCGCCAGCACGATATTGGTAAACAGGGGGCCCTCGCGGAACTGGAACTCCCCTGTTTTCTGGTTATAAAAATTGATGCCCGTAAGATCCGACGGCAGAAGATCCGGCGTAAACTGGATCCGCTTAAACCCGCTGCCCACAGTCCTTGCAAATGCCTTTAAAAGCATGGTCTTTCCCGTTCCCGGCACGTCCTCTAAAAGCACGTGTCCGGAGCATAAAAAGCTGATAAAAATCAGCCGGACCGTTTCCTCCTTGCCGACGATCACCCGGGAACAGCTTTCCACCACCCGGTCTGTATGTTCCTTAAAATGGCTGTATTCCATTGCCTGTCTCCTCCGTTTTTGGAATATTTCTCTACTTATTATAGACCGCTCCGGCCACGGGCGCAAGAAGGTTTTCACCAGGATCCGGCTCCATAACGGCGGTTCTGGGAAAATGTTCTTAATTCTTAAACAATTCGTAATGCCATGCCACACTTTTACCCCAACTTAGTTCTGGACAGACCTTGCCACTTAGTGGTATGATAGTACATAACAGGAATAGAAAAAAACGCGCCCTTCAAATCATGCGCGATACAAGGAGGAGAGTACATCTATGAAAAAAGCAAATTTCTGCTACGCTGTTCTGACAGCTTCTGCAGTTCTCACCCTGGGAACTGTATTTTCCGCTTCTGCTGCCCAGTGGCAGGCTTTAGGAGACGAATGGGTATATGTACAGAACGACGGAGAATACTTTAAGGACGGCTGGAAACAGGACGGAAACCTGTATTATTATCTCGGAAGCGACGGCATCATGCTCCGCCGCACCCTGATCGAAGACGACGACAACTACTACTACTTAGGTTCCTCCGGAGCCATGGCCACCAACGTATGGAAATTCATCCAGAACCCGGAATGGCAGGGCGACGAGCTGGTAGGCGAGGGAAGCTGGTACTACTTCGGCTCCAACGGAAAAGCCATCAAGAGCGACGGCAGCAAGGCCAAGGTTTATGAGGTCGGCGATAAGAAATACGTGTTCGACCATTACGGACGTATGATGAGCGGATGGGTCACTGAGAGCGGCGAATATGTGGAATCTGAGGACGACTGGGCCAACGGCTTATACTATGCCGACGGCGAGGGCGACGGCAGTGTAGTGACCAACGCCTGGGTATACACCACAGTTCCCGACGACACCAACGAGGACGAGACCGAGCCCACCTACCACTTCTACTTCGGCTCCAACGGCAAGAAGACTGTGAGCACCAAGAAATCCATCGGCGGCAAGGAGTACTTCTTTGATGAGAGAGGTGTGGCGCAGTATGGATGGCACAAGGGCGACGACGGCGATTGGGATTGGTCCTACTACGGAGATTCTGAAGAGCCTTATCTGCGTACCGGATGGTTCCAGGCGGTTCCTGACTCTGAGATGCACTCCAGTGCCCACGACGACGGCAGCGTATACTGGTATTACTCCACCAGCGCAGGAAAGACCGCAGTCTCTGAGTTCCGGACCATTGATGGAAAAACATACGCGTTTAATGAATATGGCGAGTTAGTGACAGGTCTTAAAAAAGTTAAAGTTGACTCTTCTGATAAGAAGAAAATTGAAAGTATCAGTTCCATTGACTATATCAGCGATATCGAAAATGTAGAAGAAAATGTTTATGTATGCTACTTCGGCGGTGACGGAGCTGCCAAAACTGGTACCCAGACTCTCACCATTGACGGAAGTTCCTATACCTTCGATTTCAAATCCAGTGGTTCTCCTAAGGGAGCAGGTACCAACGGCATCAATGACAACTACATCTATGTCAACGGCAGACGTCTGGCAGCAGAGGAAGACAGCAAATACGGTATTGTTGAATACGACGGAAAACGCTACCTGGTAAATGAAAGCGGCGCAATCCAGAAGAACAAGAAAAACGTTAAAGATGCTGACGGATACTACTACTGTACCGGTAAACATGGAATTGTAGTCCACGAGCATCTGGAAGAAAAGTGTACTGAAAAAGAGCACAAAGAAGAATAACCCCCTTACCACAAAAGCGGCACCCCATAGACAGAAAATTGTCTATGGAGCGCCGCTCCTTTTTCTCTCAAATCACATCGCTCAGATCCCATAAGATCCGTTTCCGGCCGGCCTCTAGTCAGCCTGCAAACTCATCCTTCATAACCCGCTCTCCCAGATATCTGCTGAATCTCTCAAACGCTTCCCCGGACAGACGTTCCGGGCTGGTCATCAGCACCAGGCTGTGTCCCCGGCTTTCCTGATGATACGCTGGATGCGTATGCTCGTAGGGATTGTCTATAAACCCGCATCTCTCATAAAACCCTTTCCTGCGCCTGGAAATATCATCCACAGGGGGATCGATCTCAAGGATCCGCGGTTTCTCCCCTTTCCCCAAAAGCGCCAGCACCCGTTCCCCGTACCGCTTATTTCTCATTTCCGGGCAGATACAGAAATGCTCAATGTAAATAAATTCTTCATTCTCCCAATACAGGATCAGCCCCACGAACCTATCCTCATCATAGACCAGATCAAAGCAGTATTCACTGTCCCCTAAGATCCTTTTCTGGGACAGCTCCTCTCTCTGTTCATGATAAGGGAAACTTATCTGATACAGCCTTAAGGCCTCGTTATACATGGGATGTGACGAATCCGTGACCCGCTCCAGACGCATACGTATTTCCTCCTGTTCCACATTTTTCCGGCTGAGATCCGGCATTCCTTCCATCAATACCAAACAGACCGGTCCCAGGGCACAGGCCCAGGAACCGGTCCTCTCTTTTCTTTTTGTCCATCTTCCCGCAGACCGGGCTCTGCCAGGCCAGAAACCAGCGGGATCCTCCGCTTCCGCCCAGAATCTGCTTATTCGCTCTCTCCGCCCTTCACCTGCGGCCGTCCCAGGCTTTCCCACTTGAGGTATGCGCTGATGAATCCGTCGATGCTGCCATCCAGCACGCTGGTCACATTCCCGCTCTCAAAGCCGGTCCTGTGATCCTTAATGAGCGTATAGGGCTGGAGCACATAGGAGCGGATCTGGCTGCCCCAGGCGATCTCCTTGACATCGCCCCGGAGATCAGAGATCTTCTCCGCGTTCTCCTGCTGCTTCAGCATATAAAGCTTTGCCTTTAACATCTGCATGGCCCTGTCCTTGTTCTGGAACTGGGACCGTTCATTCTGGCACTGTACCACGATCCCTGTGGGGATATGGGTGATACGCACCGCAGAGGAGGTCTTATTGATGTGCTGCCCGCCGGCACCGCTGGACCGGTAGGTATCGATCCTTAGGTCGTCTGGATTGATCTCCACATCCAGATCCTCCTCAATATCCGGCATCACGTCACAGGATACAAAGGAGGTCTGCCGCTTTCCGTTGGCGTTGAACGGGGAGATCCGCACCAGGCGGTGGACGCCTCTCTCGGATTTCAGATAGCCAAAGGCGTTCTCCCCGTTGATCTGGAGAGTCACTGACTTGATCCCGGCCTCTTCACCGGCCAGATAGTCTAACATCTCCACGGAAAAGCCCTTGCTCTCCGCCCACCGGCAGTACATCCGGTAAAGGATGCTGCACCAGTCGCAGGATTCGGTCCCTCCGGCTCCTGCGTTGAGGCGCATGATGGCATTGTTGCCGTCGTATTCTCCCGTCAAAAGGGTACGGAGCCGCAAGGCCTCCAGCTCGTCGGAAAATTCATCCACCATCTTCTGGATCTCCGGAACGATGGCCGGGTCGTTCTCCTCGTACCCCATCTCGATCATCAGACCGATCTCCTCATACTGGTTCTGAAGCCTGTTAAACTCCGCGACCGTATCTTTTAAATGCTTCGCTTCCTTCACAAGCCTTGTGGATAATTCTGCATCTTCCCAGAAGCTGGGCTCCTCCATGGTCTTGTCAAGCTCGTCGATCCGCCTGATCTTCGCATCCAGGTTTAAGGATTCCCGAACTTCCTGAAGCGGTTTTTCATATGTGGATAACGTATATTTAAACTGATCTAACTCAACCATAGAATCTCGTCCTCTCTTACTGGGCTAACGGCTTTCTGCCGTGGCACTGTTTATATTTTTTACCGGATCCGCAGGGACAGGGATCGTTGGGGTAGATCTTCTGGGCTGCCCGTCTCTGGGGAGTTCTGGCTGCCGTGTTGTCCCTGTTGGTGCCTGTCACCCGGGCCGCAGCCTCTCTCTCGATCTTCTGCTCCACACGGATATGGCAGAGGATGCGGACCGTATCTTCACGGATGGCAGAGGACATATCCTCGAACATCTCATATCCGCTCATCTTATACTCTACCAGCGGATCCCTCTGGCCATAGGCCTGAAGGCCGATCCCCTGGCGGAGCTGGTCCATATCGTCGATATGGGACATCCACTTATTGTCGATCACCTTTAAGAGCACCACCCGCTCGATCTCACGGATCTGCTCTGCATCCGGGAATTCCGTTTCCTTGGCCTCATAGAACTTGGTGGCCTTCTCCTTTAAGGCGTGCTTCAGTTCATCCTTCTTCATATGACGGATCTCGTCATTGAGCTCCAGGGGCTTTAAGGGAATGATCGGAAGGATCAGCTCGTTCAGCTCCTTAAAGTTCCACTTATCCGCAGACTGCTCGTCTCCAATGGACATATCCACAGCGCCTTCCACGATGTCGTTGAGCATCTTCATGATCACGTCGCGCATGTTCTCTCCGTTTAATACCTGGAGACGCTCTGCGTAGATCACCTCACGCTGCTCGTTCATGACTTCATCGTATTTTAACAGGTTCTCACGGATCCCGTAGTTATTTGTCTCGATCTTCTTCTGGGCCTTTTCGATGGCTGTGGACAGCATCTTATGCTCGATCTGCTCGTTCTCCGGAACTCCCAGGGCATTAAACATGCTCATAAGCTTATCTGAACCGAAGAGACGCATCAGGTCGTCCTCCAGGGACAGGTAGAAACGGGATTCACCCGGATCGCCCTGACGGCCGGAACGGCCGCGCAGCTGGTTGTCGATACGTCTGGACTCATGGCGCTCCGTACCAATGATCTTTAAGCCGCCCAGGGCCTTGGATTCGTCATCCAGCTTGATATCCGTACCACGGCCGGCCATGTTGGTGGCAATGGTCACAGCGCCGTGTACGCCGGCCTCTGCAACGATCTCCGCCTCCAGCTCATGGAACTTGGCGTTTAATACCTTATGGGGAACTCCGCGCTTTTTCAGCATGTGGCTTAACATTTCGGAGGTCTCGATGGTGATGGTGCCCACCAGCACCGGCTGTCCCTTTTCATGGGCCTTTACGATTTCCTCCACCACAGCGTGGAATTTTTCCTTCTTCGTCTTATAAACGGCATCCTCCAGATCCTTACGGATCACCGGGCGGTTGGTGGGGATCACGATAACGTCCATTCCATAGATATTCCGGAACTCCCGCTCCTCTGTCTGGGCCGTACCGGTCATACCGGCCTTCTTGCGGAACTTATTAAAGAAGTTCTGGAAGGTGATGGTGGCCAGGGTCCTGGACTCTCTTCTTACGTTTACGTGCTCCTTCGCCTCGATGGCCTGGTGGAGACCGTCGGAATACCGGCGGCCCGGCATGATACGGCCGGTGAACTCGTCAACGATCAGCACCTCGTCGTCCTTTACTACATAATCCTTATCCCGGAACATCATGTAATTGGCGCGGAGGGCCAGGATGATGTTGTGCTGGATCTCCAGGTTCTCCGGATCAGCCAGGTTTTCAATATGGAAGAACTGCTCTACCTTCTTAACGCCCTCGGCCGTTAAGTTTACCACCTTATCCTTTTCGTTTACGATAAAGTCTCCGGTCTCTTCGATCTCCTCGCCCATGATGGCGTTGAACTTATTGAACTCTCCGGACTCCTCGCCCCGGGTCAGCTGCCTTGCCAGCACGTCGCAGACCTCGTAGAGCTTTGTGGACTTTCCGCTCTGGCCGGAAATGATCAGAGGCGTCCTGGCTTCATCGATGAGGACAGAGTCCACCTCGTCGATGATACAGTAATCCAGGTCTCTCAGCACCATCTGCTCTTTGTAGATGGCCATATTATCGCGGAGATAGTCAAAGCCCAGCTCGTTGTTGGTCACATAGGTGATATCGCAGTTATAGGCGGCCTTTCTCTCTTCGGAGGTCATGGAGTTTAATACCACGCCCACCTTAAGGCCTAAGAACTCATGGACCTGTCCCATCCACTCGGCGTCACGCTTTGCCAGATAGTCGTTGACCGTTACGATCTGGACGCCCTTTCCGGACAGCGCGTTTAAGTAGGCCGGACATGTGGACACAAGGGTCTTGCCTTCACCGGTCTTCATCTCTGCGATACGGCCCTGGTGCAGGACGATACCGCCGATGAGCTGGACCGGATAATGCTCCATTTTTAAGGTTCTTTTTGCTGCTTCCCGGACGGTGGCAAAGGCCTCCGGAAGAAGATCATCCAGAGTCTCTCCGGCTGCCAGGCGCTCTTTAAACTTCCTGGTCTGGTCCTTTAACTCCTCGTCGCTCATTTTCTGCATTTCCGGACGCAGCTTTTCAATTTTATCAATAATCGGGTAGATCAGCTTCAGCTCCCGCTCACTGTGCGTTCCAAATACTTTTTCAACAAGATTCATTCTGCACGCTCCTAAATCTAAAACTTTCTTTTCCCCGGCTTTCTGTGGCCGGAGGACAATTCTGCTATCATACAATCCTTTATATTCTATCACCTTCATACGGTTTATTCAATGCTTTCCTTTTTTTTTAACAATTTAGACATATTTCTGTCCATGGCTCCGGCCGCCGGATGGGACCATTCCGCCGCTTTCACCCGCCTGGAATGTAAAATTATTGTAAACTGGCAGATTGCACAAACCATACATTCGATTTTCCGGTTATCCACTTTATCCACCGTCGTCCACAAAACTTTTGTTGAAAGTTGTCCCCCCTGTTTTTCCTTTATTTTACTGAAAAACGCACTTATACACCAAGTTATCCACATTATCCACAATTTATCCCATGGTTGATTCCTATTTTTCGGTGGACGCGTAATTTTTCATATTTTTGTACACATCTCATAAAATTCACTTTTTCGACCAGTTTTTCCAGCAAAACCATTGACAAATGGCGAAGGCTGTCGATAGTACCCCTATCGTTTTACAGATCTGTACACCCCTTCAAGTTGTCGCACCTTTTATAATTTTAGTTGTTTTTTACAGAATTATGTGCTATAATAAGGCCATCCCAAAAGAAGGAGTTGATTCTATGCGTTATATCATCAGCGGAAAGAACATCGACATTACACCAGGTTTAAAAGAAGCAGCAGAAAATAAGATCGGAAAGCTGGAACGCTATTTTTCTCCTGATACGGAAGTACAGGTAACCATGAGCGTAGAGAAAGGACGCCAGAAAATTGAGGTAACGATCCCTGTCAAAGGCAGCATCATCCGTGCCGAACAGGATTCCAATGATATGTATGTTTCCATTGACCTTGTGGAAGAGATCATCGAACGTCAGATCAAAAAATATAAAACAAAACTCATTGATAAGAAACAGAGTGCGCTTTCCTTCAGCGAAGCCTTCCTTCAGGAGGAGCCGGAGCATGAGGAGACCATAAAGATCGTAAAGACCAAACGCTTCGCAATGAAGCCGATGGATCCGGAGGAGGCCTGCATCCAGATGGAGCTTCTGGGCCACAACTTCTTTATGTTCCTGAACGCAGATACCAACGAGGTCAATGTTGTTTATAAGAGAAAATCAAATTCCTATGGTCTGATCGAACCGGAATTCTAACGACCCCCATGGACAAGCTTTTTAAAGGCCGGTGCGCGGAATCTCCCGCACCGGTCTTTTTATGAAAGAGAGGAACCGCAATGAAAATATCCATCGTTTACCATTCATCCACAGGCCGCACAGAGGCAGCCGCAAAAGAGATTGTCAAAGGCATTGAGGCCGTAGAGGGCATGGAGGCCGTTCTGATCCCCGTTTCATCCTTCAGTGAAAAAAAGGACGAGTATGTAAAGGAGCTCCAGGAATCCGCCGGCGTATTATTCGGAACGCCGGATTATTATGCCGCTGAATCCTGGCAGCTAAAGCAGTGGCTGGATACCTGCCCCGTAAGCCTGGGCGGAAAGCTGGGCGGTGCCTTCGCCACCTCCAATGTTCCCCAGGGCGGCCCGGTCATGGCCATCGAAAGCATCCTGACCCAGCTCCTGGTAAAGGGAATGCTGGTCTACTCCGGCGGGACCAGCCTTGGAAAACCCAATATCCATCTGGGGCCTGTATGTACCGGACCGGAAATGACTGGAATGGATCTCTTCCCCGTATTTGGACAGCGCTTCGCTTCCAAAGCAGCCGAGCTCTTCAAGTAAGCTCCGTAAGGAAGAAGCCCGCCTGCGGGGTTCTCCGCCTATGACGGGCCGCTTCTGCGGCGAAATTCCCTTCCGCTCCCATGGCGGTCCCCGTACAGCGTTTTTTCACAGGACGTACATTCCTAAGACAAAAACATCCCCTGGCTATCCATAACTGGTGGCCAGGGGACATTTTTGTTTTAATCCTATTTTTTCATTTTATTCCGTTTATTCGCACATGCCATACAATTCTCGCAGGCGCTCTTGGCAACAGCCATACCGCCCAGAGAGGTCTCCCTGAGCTCCGATGGGATGGAACGTCCCACGGCGTACATGACCCCAATGGTCTCGTCGATGGGCGTAATGCTCTTTACGCCCGCCAGGGAAAGCTCCGCAGAGATCAGCGCATTGGAAGCGCCCATGGCGTTCCGGTTCTGGCAGGGATTCTCCACCAGGCCGCCGATGGGGTCACAGACCAGACCCAGGATATTGACCATGGCAAAGGAGGCCGCGTCCATGCACTGCCTCGGAGTACCTCCAAAAAGCTCCACAGCCGCCGATGCAGCCATGGCGCTGGCAGACCCCACCTCCGCCTGGCAGCCGCCCTCTGCTCCCGCTGTGGTGGCGTTTCTGGTGATCAGATAGCCGATGGCAGCCGCGTTGAACAGTGCCTGGCAGATCTCGTCATCGGTAAAGCCGTACTGCTCCTGGAGAGCGCAGAGGGTTCCCGGGATCACGCCGGAGGAACCGGCTGTGGGAGCCGCCACGATAAGTCCCATGGAAGCGTTGACCTCCAGGACGCCCACCGCATAAGCAATGGCCTTGGAGACCACGTCGCCGCAGATATTTTTTCCCTGCTCCCGTAAGGCGTGGAGCTTCTTGCTCTCTCCGCCGATCATGCCTCCCATGCTGACAATGTCCTCTTTTAACGGCTTCTTCACTGCCGCCTGCATGATGGAAAAGGCCTTTTTCATTCTGGCTCTTGTCTTTTCCCCGTCCTGCTCCAGGAACGTGGTCTCCCGCTCGAACATGGCCTCGGAGATCTTTTTATTTTCTTTTTCACAGTATTCTAAAAGCTGCGCACCGTTGATAAAATTCATATCCCTTTCCCTCCGTTAATCCAGCTGGATGGCCGGCACTACCAGCACATTTGTCACTGATTCCACGCCCTTTAAGGCGCTGACTACCTGGTTTGACACATTGGTATCCACTTCGATGATGGCGTAAGCCCGTTTTCCCTTGCTCTCCCGGTAAAGGCGCAGGGAACCGATGTTCAGATCGTAGGCGCTTAAAACCGTGGTCACAAAGGCCAGGGTCCCCTTCTTGTCCACATGCTCCACCACTAATGTGCAGTAATTGCCCGTCAGCTCCACATCCACGCCGTTGAGCCTTGTGATCACCGCATTTCCGCCGCCGATGGATTTTCCCCGCAGGGACACAACGCTCCCGTCCTTATCCGTCACGTAGATATCCACGGTATTGGGATATATCTCCTTGTCTGTAAAGTTCTCTTCAAAGGAGAACGCCAGGCCGGCCTCCTTTGCGTGCTCAAAGGAATCCCGGATCCGCTCGTCGTCGGGATGGTAGCCCAGGATACCGCCCACCAGAGCCCGGTCCGTACCATGGCCATGATACGTTCTTGCAAAAGAGCCGTAAAGCACAAATTTCACAGACACAGCCCTTTCTACCATACGGCCCGCAACAAAGGCGATCCGCAGCGCTCCTGCTGTGTGGGAGCTGGAGGGACCGATCATATTTGGTCCCAGAATATCAAACGTTCCAATCTCGTTCATACCCTTTGATTCCTCCTGAATGTTAATTTAAAAACGTAACCGCCTTATACGGCGTCCTGTAATATGCAGTTGTGATCATGATCCCATTTTTAGGCGTGCTGGCGTGGATGATCTGTCCGCCGCCGATGTACAGGGCCACATGGTTGATGTAGTCGCCGCTGGCGTAGAACAGCAGATCTCCTGGCTGGACCGAATCGATGGGGATCTCTTTTCCCTTGGCCGCCTGATCCCTAGAGCTCCTTCCGGTGCTGATCCCGAAGTGCTCAAAGACCTTCATCGTAAAGCCTGAGCAGTCCGCTCCCTCTGTAAGGCTTGTCCCGCCGTATACATAGGGATTTCCCAGGAACTGCTTTGCATAAGCCACAATGGCTGTCCGGGTGGCAGAGGCCAGCTCTGCGCTTCCGGGGCCGGACGGAGCCAGGATCCCCTGGGAAGCGTCCGTATCCCCGCCGGGACCGGACTGGCTGCCGATGGTTCCGGAATTTCCAGAGCCAGCTCCGCCGTCCGGGCTATTGGTCCCGGAACCTCCAGCGTTCCCGCTGCTTTCACTGCCTCCAGGCCCGGACTGGCTTCCAACGCCCGAATTCTGACCCTCCGCAGGCTTCATCGTATTCTGGGAAACCGGCTCCTCATTGGGGTTTGCCTGGATAAAGCCGATCTCTGACGAGGAAATCTCCGGTGAGATCACGGTGCCTCCATTCTGGACGCCTTCCTCTTTCCGAAGCTGTTCCATGGCGGCAATAGCCTCCTGGGCCTCCTTCTGGAGCTTTTCCGTTTCCTCTTTCTTTTTCTTTTCTTCCTCTACGCTGACCGCCTGGTCGAACTCCACCCGCTGGGTGATATAGTCCTTATGTACATAGCCGCTCAACTCGTAGTCCACCTGGATCTGTACAAAATCGCCCTCTTCCTTTGTGGCGATGTATTCGGCATCCCTGGACAAAAGCGTCAGCGTGGTGCTGGTGGTGTTGGGTTCCTCCCTGAGCCGCAGGGTATCCGTATTGATGGCGGCGTATACGGTCCCCACCTGCTTTGCCACCTTTTCCGCCTCCGCTCCGGTGATAAAATATTCTGCTTTTATGTATCCGTTGACAGAGCCGGACTGGATCTGATACCAGATGCCGCCCTCGCCGTCCACGGTTTTTAAAATAGTGGCAGCGCAGTTATTATAGATCTTTCCAACGATGCCGCTGCTGGTGTTGGGCTCGGTCCGCACATTGACGTAATTGCTCACCCGGGAAATGGCCACATTGGCGTACGCCTCCCCGTTGGAGCCCACCACCGGGATCCCCAGGCGGGGGCTGGTCTGGGCTGCCGTATCTGCGTAAACCGTCGCAGGAGCCAGCATAAGCGCCAGGGCGCATCCAACGGTCAGTATGATCTTTCTGTTTTTCATTCTGTCTTTCCTTCCTTATTGCTGTCCGTTTAAATACCGCTCTGCGCTGGTCACACAGTTGGCTCCGTCAGCCACGGCTGTAACGATCTGACGCAGGTTCTTTGTGCGCACGTCTCCGGCCGCAAAGATCCCAGGCTGGGACGTTTTTCCATCCTCTCCCGCCAGGATATAATGGCCTCCGTCCATGGCCACCAGGTCCTCCAGGCCCTCTGTATTGGGAGAGATCCCCACGGCAATGAATACGCCGTCCACGGGAAGCTCCCTCTTTTCTCCCGTTTTTTTATTGGTGAGGCTTAAGGATTCCACCTTGTTTTCCCCGTTGATGGAATCTGCCACCGTGTCCCAGAGGATCTCTACATTTTCCATCTCCATCAGCTTTTTCTGGAGGCTCTTTGCTCCTCTGAGCTCGTTCCGGCGGTGGATCAGATATACCTTCTCACAGATCCTTGCCAGGAAAACAGCGTCCTCGATGGCCACGTCTCCGCCTCCCACCACGGCGGCTGTCTTCTTTTTAAAGAAGGCTCCGTCACAGGTGGCACAGTAGGAGACGCCCATGCCCATGAGCCGTTCCTCACCGGGAACCTCCAGCTTCCTGTGGCGTGCTCCTGTGGCGATAATCACTGTCCTTGCCAGATACGTGCCGTTTTCCCCGTTCAGCTTCCAAAGAACAGGGCCGCCGTCTCCGGCCTCAGCAGCCCTTAAAAGGCCCTCGCCGTCCTCTCCGGCCTGTTGGATCCCGATGATGGAGTCCTCGGCAAATTCCGCTCCCAGCCGGTCCGCATGCTCCCGGAATTTCATTCCCAGGTCAAAGCCGTTGATTCCCGGAAGGCCGGCGTAATTATCTACCTCGTAGGTGGTCAGCACCTGTCCGCCGCTGACCATCTCTTTTTCTATTACCAGTGTCTTTAATTCTGCTCTCTGGGCGTATATGGAGGCTCCAAGGCCCGCCGGGCCGGAACCTAAGATCACAAGATCATAAATCTGTTCCATGCTCTCCTCCCATTCCTGTCTCCGCCTCCCGGACCTGGATATCCATTGGAAACCAGGCCGTTCCGGCCGCAGACATTCCATTTTTCGGCCTGGTCCTTCCCAGGCACATAATTCCTCCTTAGTATATCACAGTCCTGGGAAAGAATACAAACGGTTTTCCAGGAAATATTCGTGGCATTATTGTGGCAGCTCCTGGCCTTTCCCTGGAAAAACGATTCCGGAGCGTGTATAATAAAGCTGCGGCAGCGATAAAGATTTTCTGTCCATGGGAATTTTCCCGAACATAAAAGTTTGGGGAAATTCATAGTTTTTGGAAAAATAATTTTTCTCGGAAAATTTTAGTTTTTAGAAAATATTTTCAGGGAAAATGGTAAGGTCTTTCTGGGAATCCCAGGAAACTGCCTGCAAGTGAAAGGAGACATACGTATGAAGAAAACTGTCCTGGTGACTGGCTCCTCCCGTGGGATCGGGAGAGCCATCGCCTTAAAATACGCGGAGCACGGATATAATGTGGTCATCAACTGTGCCCGCAGCACAGACCGCCTGGAGCAGGTAAAAAAAGAAGCTGAGGCACTGGGAGCCGCCTGTCTGGCAGTCCAGGCAGACGTGGGAATCTGGGAGGACTGCGTCCGCCTGTTTGCCCAGATCCAGGAACATTTCGGAGACCTGGATATCCTGGTCAACAACGCCGGGATCTCCTGGATCGGGCTTTTACAGGATATGGATGTTTCCCAGTGGAACACGCTGATCGCCTCCAACCTGTCGTCGGTCTTCCACTGCTGTAAGCTGGCAGTTCCGGGCATGATAAAAAAACAGTCTGGCCGCATTGTCAATATTTCCTCTGTATGGGGCGTCTGCGGCGCTTCCTGTGAGGCAGCCTATTCCGCCTCCAAGGGCGGCGTGGGAGCCCTTACCCAGGCTCTTGCCAAGGAGCTGGCTCCCTCTGGGATCCAGGTCAATGCCATTGCCTGCGGCGCCATCGATACGGAAATGAACGGGTTTCTGTCCGCAGAAGAGGAAGAAGCGCTCCTGGACGAGATCCCGGCCGGCCGCATGGGGCGGCCGGAAGAGGTGGCCGATGTGGTCTTTGCCATGACAGGATCCCCGGACTACCTCACCGGCCAGATCCTCCGTCTGGACGGAGGGTGGATCTGATCCAGAGGAAGACCGTTCCTGGCACGGATCGGGACCTTGGAACAGCGCTCCAGGATTCCGGCAGTACGGACTCTGGATCGGACTTTTAGCCGACATAGATTCCGGCTCCGGGACGGGGTTTTGGGGCAGGTGCGGATTCCGGCCCGAAGTGTGAAAATCCGTCTGGTTAGTCTTGACTATTGGGCATAAACATATCTTTTTTCCCGGTATGCCCAATTTCTTCCGGAAATCCCGTCTTTTTCCCGCTTTTCCCTGGTCTTATGGGCATACACCCCCATATTTCTTCCCCTATGCCCAAAATTCCCCTAATTTCTGGGTATGGGGGAAAAATTTCCCCCTTTATGCCCAATAGTCAAGACTAACCACAAAAATACACAGAATAATCGGCCAGAGAGGCTGACCTGGGATGGGCAAGGACAGGGGAACAAAGAAGCTAGCTGGGGGATGACCGGGGCGCGAGACCAAAAAAGCTGACTAAAGCGGGCAAGGACAGGGGAACAGAGAAGCTGACCAGGGGGATGACTGGAGCGCGAGGCCAAAAAAGCTAGCTAGGGCGGGCAAGAACAGGAGAACGGGGAAACCGATCAGAGGGGAGGCCTGGAGCGCGGGGCCAAAGAGCCAGCCTGGGGCGGGCAAGGATCGTAAGCTGGAGGAGCTGGCTGAAATTACCGGCCGGAACATCGGCCGGGGAGAATAATAAAATGAGACGGCTTCCAAAAATCCTTGGCTAGCCGCTTCCTTAAATACAGAACGCGGAGCCCTGGAAGAAAGTCCCAGGGGTCCGCGTTCTGTATCCAGGCCGCCCGCAAAGCGGGCGGCCCATCTTCATCTACCTAAATTATCTCTCCTGCCGCGTAAAGTCCTCTTCAATGACCTTCCAGGCGGCGTCCACGCTGAAATGCTCCCGGATGTAGGCCTGGGTCTTCCGGCACATGGCGGCGCAGGTATCCGGATCGTTATAAAGGCTCACCACCGCCCCGGCAAAGTCCTCCGGCTCGTCGGCGATCCGCATGATATCCCCGGCCTCCGGAATGCCTTCCGCCCCGATGGATGTGGTAACGATGACAGAGCCGTTATAAATAGCCTCCACCACCTTACCCTTGACCCCCGCCCCATACCGTAAGGGGACCACCACCAGGCGGCTGCCGGCGTAAAGCGCCGCCAGCTCCTCTTCGGATACGAAGCCTTTGACCACAATGCCGCTTCCCGGCTGCTCCAGGGCCCGGATCTCCTCCGTCACCTTGGAACCCACCACGTAAAAGGTCACATCCAGCTTCTCCCGGATCAGAGGGAATACCTCCTTTGCAAACCACAGGACCGCGTCTGCATTGGGCGGATGGGCAAAGCCGCCTACAAACAGGAGGCCCTCCCGCTTTGCAAAATCCATGTCAATGTTTTCCAGAAACGTTTCATATACATACGCTGTAATGGCCTTCACCGGCAGCTCCGGCTTCACCGCATGGATGGCCTCCTCCTCCACATAGGACGGATAGTAGGCCGCGGCCGCCTTCTCCATCAGAGAAAACTCGATGGATTTCCAGTAATCGGAATCCCGTTTTTTCTGGATGTCTCCGGTCAGCTCATACTCCCGGTATTCCCTGAGGAAATGGAGATCGTGGCCATAATAAATGATCTTGATGTCCGTGTTCTGCTTCAGGAAGTCCACGTACTTCACTGCAATATGAGGCCGGTTCAGATAAGCAAAGTCGATCTCATCCTTATTTCTCATGATCCAGTCCCAGATCCCTGCCTGGTATTCCGGTCCATAAAGGATCTCCACGCCCATCTGCTGCAGGACCGTGGAATACGGCTCCTCATGAAGGAAATTATCCCCCAGGAACTTCACCACATATCCCTTCTTCAGGAACATTTTCAGATACTGGTAGGTGGTCTTGGAACCGGCGTCCTTATCGAAGGTGGGCACATAATGATCCACCACCAGGATCACCGGCTTTCCCTGGCTCCTTTCCCTGGCCCGGAACGGGTTGGGATTTCCCGTATTGACACACTGCTTTTTAAACTCCTCAGCCCATTTTTCCCTAAGCTTCCGGCTGTTCTCCACCTGGTAGCGCTTTAAGCCCGTTCCGTTGACGTCGGTGCCGTTGGACACGCCCTCAAAATGGATCACCTTGGAAAGGGGCTGGTATACCACCCGCAGGCCGGCCTTCCGCACCTCAAAGGCCAGGTCGGAATCCTCGCAGTAGGCCGGAGCGAATCGGTCGTCAAAGCCGCCGATCTGGTTCCACAGCTTCCTGGATAACAGGATGGCGGCTCCGGAAATATAGTCCACGTCCTTCACATAATTATATTCCGCCTTATCCGGATCGTCCAGGCGGCCATAATTCCAGCCGGAGCCGTCGCTCCAGATAATGCCGCCGGCCTCCTGGAGCCGTCCGTCCGGGTACACCAGCTTGGAGCCCACCATACCGATGGACGGATCGGAGCCGATCAGATCCACCAGAGAGGAAAGCCACCCCGGCGTCACCTGGGTATCGTTATTTAAGAACATGATATATTTTCCCCGGGCCTTTTTCGCCGCATTGTTGCAGTTTCTTAAAAAGCCCTGGTTGGTCTCATTGCGGCAGATCACCACATTCTCCGCATATCTGGAAAGCTCTCTGGTGGCGTCGGTGGAAACGTCGTCGGCAATGATGATCTCATAGGACACGTCCGGCGTGTTTTCCAGAATGGACAGCAGACAGGCGTAGGTATAGTGGATCTGGTTATAGACCGGGATCACCACAGAGACCTCCGGCTCCTCAAAATATGGGAACCGCAGCTTTCCGTGTTCCAGATATCCCTCGCCGATATGGAAATCGCCGCCGATCCGGTTCCTTCCTTCGCCCGTCAGATAAAGGCCCAGATATTTTCCCGGATGGCGGATGGTGTTTTTCACATATTTTAAGACCTTTCTCTTTCTGGTCCCCTCCGGGAAGGCCCGGTCCATCAGCCTGTGGCACTTTCTTAAGCCCTTCCATACCACCGACTCGTGCTTAGAAAGGTACTGCAGCGTTTTTGCGATCTCCCCGTTTTCCCGGCGGAGATCCGCGATGATCACGTCCAGGTTCGCCACATGGTTATTGGTGAGCCGCTGGACCTCCTGCTGCTTCTGGATGGTCACGTCCCGCTCAGCCACCGTCTGGTTCAGGGTCTCGCACCATTCCACCACCTCCGGCAGCTTCCTGTGGGCCTCCAGGAGCTCCTCCAGGCTCTTCACCGGCTGCTCATACTGCTTCATGTACTGGAAGCCGCCGTTTCCATGGACATACGCCTGGAAGTGCTCCTCCATGGAAGCAAAAAGCCTCTGCTCCTCTTCCCCTATGCCAAAGTGGGCGAAAAGTTCCTCCTGTGCGGAAGAGACCGAAGCCTCGCACCGGCGGTAAAAATACAGCAGGTTCCTGTAATGAAGGAACCTTGCGGGGATCTCCATGTCAAAGACCCACTCATAATCAATGCCGTAAACATGGCCGTCCGAGATCATGAGATTTTCAAATAATCCGTCCACGTTGGGGGCCGCGGTGAGCCGTCCCAGCTCCTCCAGCCCCTCCGGCACAGGCCCGAATACCTCTGTAAAGCCCTGGCTGGGAGCAAAGGGGCCGCCCGTCTGTTCTTTTATGGAAAAATGCCCGCTGTCCACAGAAAAATCCTCCGGGAACACCAGGGCCATGACCCGCTCCAGCTCCTCATAGGGGATCTGGCCCATATGGATCCGGTCCGCCAGGGCGTCTGCCAGGGTCTCTCCCTCCAGATACCGGAAGCAGACGGTCTTTCCGCCGTCCTTAAACTCTGGCTCCAGGAAACGGATCCTGGGATTCTGTTCCCGGATCATCTGGTACTTTTCCCAAAACGAGCCCATATGACCGGCTCCCGCTTCCGTAAGCGCCGTCTTTTCCACGGAAAGGGCGCCGTTTTCCCGGACGATGGCCGTCTTCAGCTGGAATTTCTCCGACCGGGTCCGGTTATATTTCACATATATGATCTGTCTCATGACTGTCCTCTCCTGTACGCTCCCAGGAACGAATTGGCAAAGCTGGAAAATACTCCGTTCCTGCATGCCATGGCCATGGCCTGCTCCTCGCTTCCGAAGGTCAGTCCCGGCCCATCGAGCCTGGCGGATATATTGGTCACCTCTCCGTTCTCCGGCAGATATGCGTCTGAGTAGACTGCCGCCGGATACCGGTAATCGGGAACGGGATAATAAAGAAGGGAGCTGCCTCCGTAAGTCCCCTCCAGGGACTCCAGAAGCTCCAGTACCTCCGCCCGCAGGAAGGAAACGTCAAACCGCTCCGCTCCCATCCAGTAGCGGACTCCCGCCGCGTTCTCCGCTGCAAAGTACAGGGTCCCCTCCGGCTTCAGAAGCCCGGCCGCCGCCTTTAGGACTGCCTCTGCCTCTTCCTTCTTATACTGTTCCAGGGTTCCGGCCATAAAAATAAGGTCAAACCCTTCCCCCGGAAACTCCAGGGGAGCTGTTCCATTTCCTGGCTTATACTCCTTATATCCGGCTTCCGGCTTTAAGATATCCCCCCGGACAAAACGGAGATTTCCATACGTTCCATGGCGCAGACGGTTCACCTCCAGGTTTTCGTCCCTGGGATCCAGTACCACCGTCTCCCCGGCCCGGCGGGCCAGGAGCCCTGTGTAAGAACCGTAATCGGAGCCGATCTGCAGGACCCGGGAATCCCCCTGGATCTCCGTCCACTCAAACAGGTTCTCCCGTAAAGGAGAAAAGGCATACAGGCACTCCGGGGACGTCTCCGCCTTTAAAGCTGCCTCTGTATCATTTTCATATCTGGCCATCAGATCCAGGATCTCATAGCTGGCATCGTTCTTTATCATGATCCGACTCTCTATCCTCTCGTTAGCTTCGTCTCCACCTCTGACTCCATATCGTAGACTCCTACGGTGTTCTTATTGGAGATCACCGTGATGTTGGCCACATCGTAAAGCCGGTGGTATACCACATGCTCCTCGCCCTCAAAGCCGGTACAGCTCATGGATAACAGGTATTCTCCACCCTGGAGCGTCATCTTCTGGGTAAAGGACACATCGTATACGTCGCCCTCGTTTACGGGCTTCACATCCGCACCCTCGTACATGGTGTTGGTGCCGGAAAGATCCGTTCCCTTTTTATCCTTGATGGTATACGTAAAGATCGGGCATTTTAAGGGAGCATGGAAGCGGATCCGCTCTTTGATGGTGAACATCTCTCCCTTTAATAAAAGGTTGGTCAGGTTTCCTCTCTGGTCAAACAGGCCCAGATCAAAGATCTCCGCCCGTCCGTCCCCGTACTCGGTCCGGCTGGCGTTGATGGTGATCTTATCCTTCATAAGGCCTCCGCTGCCGGAGGCTCCGCCTGCTTCCGCGTTCCCGGTCCCTGCTCCGTCCGTCTTCTTCCCGTCCTCTTTGTCCATGCCGCCGGAATAATCGCTTTCCAGCTCCTCCTTCAGAGAATCCATCTGGTTGGCCAGGATCTTCTTATAAAGATCCACCATATGGCCCGGCTGGCCCTCGGCAATGAATTCGCCCTTATTCAACAGGACCACCTTATCGCAGTATTTGATGATGCTTCCCATATCGTGGGTCACCATCAGGATGGTGGTGCCGTTCTTCCGGATCTCCTCCATACGCCGGTAGCACTTGGCCTGGAAAAACACGTCGCCCACAGACAGGGCCTCGTCCACAATAAGGATCTCCGGCTCCACATTGATGGCCAGGGCAAAGGCCAGACGGACGAACATACCGCTGGAATACGTCTTCACCGGCTGATACACAAAATCGCCGATGTCGGCAAAGTCCAGGATCTCCTGGAGCTTTTTATCCATCTCCGCCTTTGTGTACCCCATCATGGTGCCGTTCATATAAATATTTTCAATTCCCGTATAATCCATATTGAAGCCGGCTCCCAGCTCCAGAAGAGCCGAGATCTTCCCGTCCACCTGGACCGAACCGGTGGTGGGGGTCAGGACGCCGGTGATGATCTTTAAGATCGTGGATTTTCCCGAGCCATTGGTGCCGATGATCCCCACGGTCTGGCCCTTCTCCACTGTAAAGGAAAGGCCGTTTAAGGCGTAGAAGTCCTTATGGAGGCTCTTATGGGTCAGGCTTAGGGATTCCTTTAACCGGTCGATGGGACGGTCGTACAAACGGTATATTTTTGTTACATCTTTTACTTCGATCGCATTCTGGGACATTCCATCCTCCTATAATACATCCGAAAAATGCGGACGCAGCTTTTTAAATACCTTCAGCCCCACAAGCATCATGACAATAGTCACGCCCCAGAAATAGACTGTAAGGGTGGGACGCATATAAAACCAGTCTCCGGTGAGCATACTGTCACGATACCCGGCCGCAATATAATAGAACGGGTTCAGCTTCAGGATCGTGGGAGCCATGGTCAGTCCCTTTTCCAGGAAAAGCTGCTCGCTGTACATAATGGGCGTCAGCCACATACCGAACTGAAGGCAGATGCTGACGATCTGGGCCATGTCCTTAAAGAATACCTGGATGGCGCTGGTAAAATACGTCAGCGCCAGTGCGAACATGGAGGCCGCAAAGGCATAATAAAGGACCTGCAGCCAGGAGATCTGCGGCGCCTTCCCGCTGATGAGGAATACCACAAACATGATGGCCACAAAAAATCCATGAACGAACAGACAGGAGATCAGCTTTATAATAGGAAGGATCTCCACCCTAAACACGACCTTCTTCACCAGGTAATTGTATTCCTGGAGACAGCCGGTGCCGCAGTTTAAGGCCTCTGCAAAGAAAAACCAGGGCGCGATACCGGGGACCAGCCACTGTACATAGGAGGCGTTGGGCACCGGAGGCGCACTCTTAAAGCCGATGGGGCCAAAGATCAGCCAGTAGATCAGCACGGTCACCACCGGCTGCACAAACATCCATACCACGCCGAAATAGGACCCCACAAACCGCTTTTTAAAATCGGCTTTTGAAAGGTCCCAGATCAGACGGCGCCTGGTTATGATCTCCTTTAAAAGAGAAATTACATAATTCACGCTGTTTTAAACCTCATTATCTCTCAAACTTGAACGTATCGTTGAAGCCGCCCCACTTTTTATCCTTCTCAGAAATGATCAGCTCCATTCCCTCCTCGATGGGCCACTGTACGCCGATGGTCTCGTCGCTCCATAAAAGGCCGCCCTCATCGCCGGGATGATAGAAATCGGTGCATTTGTAGGCGAATTCGGCTTCATCAGACAGCACTAAAAAGCCGTGGGCAAAGCCTTCCGGAATATAAAACTGCTTTTTATTTTCCGCAGACAGCTCCACGCCGAACCACTTTCCATACGTCTCGGAGCTGGTCCTCAGATCCACCGCCACGTCAAATACTGTGCCGCGGACCGCGCGCACCAGCTTGCCCTGGGGGAACTGCTTCTGGAAATGGAGGCCCCGGAGCACGCCCTTTACGGACATGGACTGGTTGTCCTGGACGAATACCATATCAAGGCCGGCTTCCTTAAAATCGTTCTGGTTGTATGTTTCCATAAAATATCCGCGCTCATCCTTAAATACCGTGGGCTCGATCACGAAAAGCCCCTCAATGGTCTTTCCTTCCACCTGGCACGGAGTTACTTTAATCTTTCCCATTTTTCTTACCTCTCTTTTGTTTTCTGGTCTGCTAAACATCATACCACTGTGCGGGAAGAGTTACAATACCAAATTGGATCCCGCCCTATTTCCCCCAGTAGGCCTTATTCATGGTGCACCACAAAACCACCGGACGGGGCAGCCTCCGGTACCGTTTTCCCATGAGAAAGCCCAGGTATTTACACCCGCTGGTATAAATGAGCTTCGAGATCAGATACGCCTTCCCCGACCTTACAAGGAAGGCCGCCGTCTGCTTTACCATACGGATCCCCTCTCCCTCGGACCGGATGCCGGAGAACACCTCCGGGTGGTCGGCCTGGGATACCGCCAGATCGAAATTCCTGTGAAACTGCTGGATCCCCGAATAATTATGGGAATGGATCACCCTGGCCCCGGCGGAGTAAAAGACACCGTATCCCCGTTCCATAGCTCCTGCCGCAAAGATCATATCCTCGTTGAAGATGGTCTTTTTCGTAAAGCCGCCCAGCTCCAGATATACGCTCCGCTTATAGGCGGCACATACGTTGGAGCAGAAATACGTTTTGATCCCCAGCTCTGGCAGGTCCTCCCTGGTCTTTAACCGGCTTTCCTCCGGATAATTAAAGGCCCTGGTATAGCGCTCAATGATCCCGCAGTCCCGGTCCGGAAGCTGACGGCCATAGGCCACAGCCGTGCTTTCCTTCTCCGTAAGACCGCGGACCAGGTTTTCCAGAAGATACTGATCTGCCGGAAGGGCGTCGTCGGTCATACAGACACAGATCCCGGCATCCGACTGCCGGATCCCGGCGTCCCTGGTGGCTCCATGGTCAAAGGTCTCTCTTGTCACATGAAAGACCGAAAGATTTTCCGGCAGACTGTATCCCGTTTCAGAAAGCCACCGGTCCCAGTATGCCTGTTCCGTATTCATGATGATATACCGGTTTACAGGCTGGGTCTGGGCGTCCAGGCGCTTTAAAAGCTCCCCGAACCGTTCCCCCGGCCGGTAAACGGGAATGATCACATCCACAGTTATTTCCTTCATTCTAAATTCCTCTGCTCCGGATTTTTCCGTTTATGTTCCAGGATCCCCGCCAGGTCGATGAGGCCGAACAGCACCATTAAGGCACCGGTCAGGACCACATAGGCCAGGGCTCCCCCGAAGATCCCGCCCCACCGCACAAAGGGCGTGGAGACCAGGACTGCCATAAGGCTCACCAGGCCGTAGACCCCGAAAATATATTTCTGCTTTTTCATGATCACCAGCGAATAATAAAACAGGTTCATGTACGCATTCAGGGCTCCGCCGAAAATGATCAAAACCAGTGCCGGCCGGCACTGGGAAAGGCCGGTCCGCAGATTGGGATACAGAAGGCTTAACACCGGAATCCCCAGAAGCCACGCGCCTCCCACAGCCAGCACCGTCAGGGCCGCGATGATCAGAGCGATCCGCTTCTGGATCTTTAAAAACCGCCGGGTCCTCCCCATCTCCCAGGTAAAGGACATTTTCGTAAGATAAGGCCGGATCACGAACCCGGCCACCAGATTGATGATGCTGGTGGGCATGAAGATGGCTCCGAACACGGCCATATCCCGGTCCGCCATACAGCCCTCAATGGCGTATTTGGACGCGGAAAAAATATAAAAGTCCAGCACTGCCGAACAGAACAGCAGGATGGTCTCTGCAAAAAGCTCCTGCTTCTTTCCCTTCGCCGATCTCCACTCCACATTGGGAAGCTCCCGGATCACCAGCACGTCGAACACCAGGAACCCCGCCGCCTGGGCTCCCACAGCCCACAGGCTGGCGGCGGCCAGATCTTTCGTATATGCCAGGGAAGCCAGGAATACGCCCACGGAAAGGATCGTTCGGAAGGCGTTGGATTTTCCCGTCAGATAAAGCCGCCCGCCTCTCTGGAATTCCGCCTCATAGGCATCCGCCAGGGCGTCGATGACCTTATAGACCACCATCAAAAATACCACGGCCGCTTTTTCAAAGGAATAACCGTTTAACAATACGTATCCCATGCCCGTGAGGACAGCCGCCCCACAGGTCAGGAGCCGCAGCCCCAGGTAATCCCCAAAGGAGTATTTTCCTCCGGTGTCGGTGATCTGGAACGGGCGGATCCCGAAATACGCCATCATGAACATATGCTGGCCGAAGGTTGTGAAGGCAAAGGTAAAGATCCCTCCCGCATCCTCCCCGGCGATCTGCACCACGGCAATGGAAAGGACCATGGATGCGAACGCATACAGGAAGCTTCCGGTCATATTCCATATAATGTCACGTTTTTCCGGATTTTTCGATTTTTTACCTATGATCAGCCGCGATATTAATTCCATGAAACTCCTTCTTCACACAGGCAAAGGCGGATTCGATCACCTTATCCATATCGTAATATCTGTATTCTGCCAGCCGGCCGCCGAAAATCACGTTTTTCTCCTCTGCCGCCAGGGCCTCATACCTTTTATACAGCTCCTGGTTCTTTTCGTCGTTGACCGGATAATACGGCTCCATGCCCTCGGTCCACTCCGCCGGATATTCCTTTGTGATCACGGTCTTTTCCTGGGTGCCGAACTCAAAATGCTTGTGCTCGATGATCCTGGTATAAGGTGTCTCCCGGTCCGTGTAATTGATGACCGCGTTCCCCTGGAAATTATCCGTGTCCAGGACCTCCGTCTCAAACCTCAGGCTGCGGTACTGGAGCCTGCCGAACCGGTAACCGAAATAGCTGTCTATGGTTCCCGTATAGACCACCTTTTCTGCCAGGGCGTCGTATTCTTTCTTATTCTCCAGATAATCCGTACCCAGACGCACCTCACAGCCTGCAAACAGCTTGTCAATGATCACATTATAGCCGCCCATGGGGATCCCCTGGTACAGATCGTTGAAATAATTGTTGTCGTAGGTATAGCGCACCGGGAGGCGCTTGATGATAAACGCCGGAAGGTCCTTACATTCCCGCCCCCACTGCTTTTCCGTATAGCCCTTGACCAGCTTCTGGTAGATATGGGTCCCAACCAGGCTGATGGCCTGCTCCTCCAGGTTTTTGGGCTCGCCCTTTATGACCTTTCTCTGTTCCTGTATGATCTTTTTTGCCTCCTCCGGCGTGGAGATCCCCCACATACGGCTGAAGGTATTCATATTAAAAGGCATATTGTACATCTCGCCCTTATAATTGGCCACCGGGCTGTTGGTATAGCGGTTGAATTCAGCCAGGCTGTTGACAAAATCCCAAACCTCCCGGCTGCTGGTATGGAAGATATGGGCGCCGTATTTATGGACATGGATGCCCTCGGTCTCTTCACAGTAAATGTTCCCGCCCAGATGATCCCTTTTTTCCAGCACCAGACATTTTTTTCCCTGTTTTCCTGCAAAATACGCGAACACTCCGGCAAACAGGCCGCTCCCCACCAGCAGATAGTCGTACTGCTTCATTCTACTTTTCCTCCGTTTTCCCGTATAAATCCATGATCAGATCCTTTAAAAAGCCTGCCGCAGTCCCTGCTGCCATCAGAAACGCTCCGGCAAAAATAAACAGATCCCCCAGATTAAAGACCACCTTTTTAAGAGCCTTCCACTGGAAGCTGAAATAGTCCACCACATAGCCGCGCTTCATCCGGTCGTAGAGGTTGCTCACTCCTCCGGCCAGGGTCAGGGTCAGGGCCAGCTTTTCCAGTATCCTTCCCCGGGTCCCCATGAGGTACGCCCAGGCTCCGGCAAAGGCCGACGTAACACATAAGGGCACCAGCTGCACCGCCCTGGATCCCTTTAAGATCCCAAAGGAAAACCCTTCGTTATGGTTTTGGTAAAGCTTTATCTTTCCTTTGGAGATGGCAAGCTCCCTGGGGAACGTGCCTTTCTCCTCCTTCTCGATCCGGGCCTTGAAGGCCTGGTCCAGGAATGTGAGCGTCGTTCCAAACGTCAGAAATCCAAACATGGCAAGTCTCCTTTCCGTCCTTATCATCCTATCTTACACTATTTTCCCTGCTCCGTCCATCTTTTCCGGAGAATCTCCCCTCTGCTTTTCATGTTCTCCCGTATTTTCACATATAATACAGCAATCGTATGAGCAGCTTTGCACCGGAGTATCAGAATGCCTTGTTCTTACAGCGTCACATCCGAAGACACCGCCGATTTTATCTCCACATACAGTGCCCTGCCGGAGCAGCTATCTGCCATGACCGGCATCGAATGCATCGATTTTGTCAGCCGCCAGTTCGCCGTGCTCCACATTCCCATGGACGATCTGGAAAGGCCCATGAATTTTTCCTACTATACCTATTCGGCCATCCCGAAGCTCTATTCCCTCCTGGCCACCGACAGCATGGAGGCCTCCGGGATCCTTCCCGCCTCCCGGATCCCCGCCTTCGGGAACCAGGGCCAGGGCGTCCTCATCGGCTTCGTGGACACTGGCATCGACTATCAGAATCCCCTGTTCCGGAAGGAAGACGGGAGTTCCAGGATCCTGGGGATCTGGGACCAGACTCTGGAAACCGGCGCCCCGGATCCTGTAACCGGCTTCCAGGCCCTTTATGGGACCCAGTATTCCAGAGAGGAGATCGACCAGGCGCTGGCGGCCCCGGATCCCCTGGCCCTGGTCCCGTCTGCGGACGAAAACGGCCACGGCACCTTTCTGGCGTCTGTGGCAGCCGGAGGAGAGGATCCGGACCAGGATTTTACCGGAGCCGCCCCAAGGGCTTCCATTGCCATGGTAAAGCTGAAGCCCGCCAAGGCGTACCTCCGGGATTTTTATCTGATCCGGGAGGGGGCAGATGCCTATCAGGAAAACGATATCATGATGGGCGTCGCTTACCTGCTCCATCTGGCCCGCCGTTTTTCCATGCCTCTGGTGATCTGCCTGGGGCTGGGGACCAACCAGGGAAGCCATGTGGGAAAATCCCCTCTGGGGCTTTATCTGGATGATATCAATATCTATGCCGGGACCGCCGTCATCACAGCGGCAGGCAACGAGACCGGCTACGGCCATCACTACCGGGCCGTCACCAGGCCGGAGGAAACACTTCAGACTGTGGAGCTGAACGTGGGAGAAAAGGACAGCGGCTTTTCCATGGAATTCTGGGCCCAGGATGTGGATATCTACCGGGTGGGCTTCATTTCCCCCACAGGAGAGGTGGTGGATCCGCTCCCCTCCTCCACAGAGGAAGAAAACGTCATCCGGTTCCTGGTGGAGCAGACGGAGATCACAGTTTTTTCCAGCATCGTCAACACGGCCACCGGAAGCCAGATGGTCTTCATCCGCTTTAAGGATCCCATGCCGGGGATCTGGAACCTTACGGTCTCCAGCGCTTTAAACATCACCGGAGCCTTCCATATCTGGCTCCCCAGCCGCGGCTTCATCTCCGACACCACATATTTCCTCCGGCCGGATCCCGATACCCTGGTCACTGGTCCCGGGAATTCCCAGTACGCCCTCACGGTCTCTGCCTACGACCATACCACCGGGGGAATCTACATCCATTCCAGCAGAGGGTTCAGCCGGTCCGGCCAGATAAAGCCGGAGCTGGCGGCCCCGGGCGTCAATATCACCGGAGCCGGCCTCCGTTCCAGCTTCGTACAAAGATCCGGCACCTCCGCCGCTGCCGCCCACGCCGCCGGAGCCGCCGCCATCCTGCTCCACTGGGGGATCCTGGAGCGGAACGATCCCTTTATGAACACCTCCGCCATCAAGACCTATCTGATCCGGGGAGCCAAAAGAAATCCAGCGCTCACCTACCCAAACCGTGAATTTGGGTACGGAACGCTGGATCTCTACCAGGCGTTTTTAAGACTCAGGCTGTGAGTCTCCTGCCCCGCGCATGGCAATGCGGGGGCCTCCTTTTTTCTCCAGATACGCCCTTGTGATGGTCACAGAGCCAATGTTGGAATCCTTTGGGATCTCATACATGATATCCAGCATAAATTCCTCCAGGATCGCCCGCAGGGCCCTGGCCCCGGTCTCCTTCTTTAACGCTTCCTCTGCGATCCACTCCAGAGCGTCGTCGTCAAAGGAAAGCTCCACCTCATCCATCTTAAGCAGCTTTTCGTACTGCTTCAGAATGGCGTTTTTCGGCTCCTTTAAGATCCGCACCAGGAACTCCTTTGTCAGCCCCTGGAGAGTCACGGTCACCGGAAGCCGTCCCAGGAACTCCGGGATCATCCCGAAATTCCGCAGATCCTTATTGGTCACCCTGCTTAAGAGATCCGGGTCCTTATCAAACTTATCCTTCAGATCTGCGTTGAAGCCGATGGACGCCTGTTCCGTCAGACGCTCTTTAATGATGTTCTCCAGATCCGGGAAGGCTCCGCCGCAGATAAAGAGGATATTGTCCGTATTGATGGTCTCCATGGGCGTCATGGCATTCTTCTGGTTGGTCCCCACAGGAACCTCCACAGACGCCCCCTCCAGAAGCTTTAAAAGCTCCTGCTGCACCGATTCCCCGCTGACATCCCTGGTGCTGGTGGATTTCTTTTTGGCGATCTTGTCGATCTCATCAATGAACACGATCCCCATTTCTGCCCGCTCCACGTCGTTTCCGGCGGCTGCCAGGAGCTTGGAGATCACGCTTTCAATATCGTCTCCGATATACCCGGCTTCCGTAAGGGAGGTGGCGTCGGCGATGGCCAGGGGCACATCCAGAAGCTTTGCCAGGGTCTTGACCAGATACGTCTTGCCGCTGCCGGTGGGTCCGATCATTAAAATGTTGGACTTTTCGATCTCCACATCGGTCCCGAACTGCTGTGCATCCGGGGACGTATGCTCGAACACCCGCTTATAGTGGTTGTAAACGGCCACAGAGATCACCTTTTTTGCCTGCTCCTGGCCGATCACATACTGGTCCAGCTTTTCCTTTATGGCATGGGGGGCCGGGATATCCTTCAGCTTAAAAAGCTCCTTTTTCTGGCCCTCTTTCTTTTTCTTCACCCGTTTTTTCCCAGTGATGGCGTTGAGATCGATCTGGCCGATGGGGATCCCAAAGCCCATATTTCCCCAGGGAAAGCCTCCCTGGTACGGCGCTTCGTCCTCCTCCCCGGCGTCCGTTTCTTCCACCGTCTGGGTCTCCTCCGGCACATCCTCCGGCGTTCCAGGCGTTTTTGGAGCTGTCTCCTTTTTTTCTCCGTTCTCTGGAAGCCCGCCTCCGGTCTGGTCCTCCGCCTTCTTTTCCCCAGCGTTTCCAGTACCGGCGCTTCCTCCCTTCCCGGGGATATTCTGCCACATTCCCATGGGCATTCCGGCGTTCCACAGCTGTTCCGGCGTGATCCCGGACAGACGGCTCATATCAAACCCGCTGTTCATGACCGTATCAAAGGCCTTCTGCATACAGTCCCGGCAGATATCGATGCCGCCGGGCAGCGTGATCATCTTTCCAGCCTTGCTCTCCGGTCTCCGGCAGACGTAGCAGACCTTATCGTATTCGTCCCCGTCGTTTCCATTTATGTTTTTTTCTCTCTCGTCCAATTTTTTTCTCCTTCTTGTGAATCCCTCATCTGTCAGAAAACCATTATACGGTATTTTTCCTGGGTCTGCAAGAGAGGGGAAGAAGAATGTATAATTTCCCTGCTATACAGTTAATTCCGCAATCTCACCCATATCGCACGATAAGGTCTGATTCATCCTTTTATCAATCAGCATCGACCATTGCCTGCCATAACTGACTGGCATAATTCATTGCCGGATCCTTCCGGCTTATACCTTATTACGCACATGGCAGTGAGGTTGTCTGCCAAAAGATGAGCGTATATAAATATTATACGAATGAAGCGCGCTGGAACTGACGGGAACAGGAGGGGGGACTTTCTGAGCCTCCCCCAGCTGCCCTTATGTCCGCTTTTTACTTATTCCCGCCCGATAAAACAATCCCATGGACCGCCTCTGTCAGATCCACTGCCTGGGATCTGGGTACCAGGGACACAGGCTCCCCGTCCACTTCTGCCAGACAGTACTCCCCGTCGTAGCGGTACAGGGCCACCGTTACCTGCGGATAGTTTTCGTTATCCAGAAATACTGTCATCCGGATCTCCTCCTTCCCAACGGGCGCTTCCTCTGTAAAACTTTCTGCCTCCAGGGCCAGCAGTGCATCCAAAAGGGCCGCAGTATCCGTCTCCTCTCCTGCGCATGTCCATTTCCGGTCCGAATCCTTTCCTCTTGATTCCAGCTGGTACGTCTCTCCCTCCAGAACGACTGTAAGTCCTGTGATGTCGTACCGGTCCGCAGGCAGAACCTCCTGGTGCCGCAGGTCGTTGTATGTCATTTTCATCAGCTTCTCATAATCGCCGGAAAGCAGCCGGTAGATAATGCCGGACTCTCCCACCCGTGCATAGGCGGTGACCGTCTCATCATCCTCTTTTTCCTCCGGATCCCGGCTCACAGAAAGAGTAAATGTCCCGGTCTCCTCTTTTCCATCCTCATTCTCTGTGGTGTACTCGGTCTCCACCACCAGCTGCGGCTCATCCAGGCCATATCCGGAAAGCTCCTCTTCTGCCGCATTGTAGGAAACGTAATCGGAAAGTCCCAGTCCCATGACGGTGTTTAAGTACGTTGTCACCCGGCTGGTGTCCAGAGGCAGCGTCTTCTCATCCCGGCTGGTAAAATATATATCCCCGGGGCTGTAAGTGGCTGTGCTGTCCTCTTCATAAAAAATCTCATAGGCTTCCGGTCCGGTAAAGCGGATCCTTTCCACCTGATCCATGGCCGGGACCTGGTCATTTTTAATTACGCTGCTTAAACCGATATTAAAGGAATCCATAGGATCCTCCTTTACCAGATAGGCGTTGCCGTCTCCAATGGACACATACCGCTCCGAATCCATGGCGCTGAAATCACCCAGGAGAATTTCATAGCTTTCCTCTCCCGCCTCCAGGCGGATGGTACCTTCTGGATCATCCAGGCCGTACTGGCCGTAATCCTCAACATCCTCGATCACAAAGGACACGCCGAACTCCTCAAAGATTTCCAGAAGCTCCCCGATCTTCTCCTCGTCCACCGGAAATGCCGCATCCTCATCATATGTCCACATCTCTTCCTTATGAAATGAGAGATTCTCCGTTCCCGTCTCCCAGGAGAGAGCTGTCACTGTGTCCGCCGGGATGGTAAGAATGACCGCATCGCTGTTTTTTATCTTTTCTTTCTGTTCTTTCGTCCGGACCACTCCAAAGGTCACAGCGCAGGCGGCGCACAGGACGCCTGCCAGAAACATTAACCGCTCAGACCGTTTCATTCTGCTTCCTCCTTCTTCTTAATACCACGACTGCCCCAACTCCAAGATACAGGAGCGGGAAGACTCCGATCATCATCACCTGGAGCATAGACGAGACCGATTCTCTGATGGTCAGGTAGTTATAATTTAACGACTTGCTTCGAATCGCCATGGCCTCCCGTTCACCATTTAAAAAGGCCAGGGCGTTCATGGCCAGATCTCCATTGGCACCGGAAGAGAGGGCATTGTACATATCCATTAAGAACTCCGATGATGCAAACCACACGATTTTTCCATCATTCCCGCAGTCCACTGCGACTGCCGACGCAAAGGGGCCGTCCGTGTCCCCTTCTTCCTTTTCATACGTCTCCAGCCCGTAGCCGGCTTTCTTGCTGAACGCCAGCTCCGATGTAGTCAAAAGCTCTGTAACCCGGCCGCTCTCCTTTGCCTCTTCTGACACCTCAAGACCGCTGGAAATGGGAATGATGGGGAAATACCTTGCCTCGGCCAGAGACGCTGTAATTTCATGGTCCGCCAGCTCCGGGATCAGCGCATGGGGCGTCTGGAGCGCATAGTGCTCCCTGTCTCCTTCCACCACAATTCCGTCTGCCACTGTAACCCCATAATCCTCCAGAAGGCTGTTTAAATTTTCCAATGCTCCATCCTTCACCGGCCCGGCTGCCACAAACAACTTTCCTCCGTTTTCCACATATCCTGAAAGGATTTCCTTTTCCTCCAGGGAAATATCGCTCTGGGGTCCGAAAATAACCACGCAGTCTGCGTCCTCCGGAACCGTCTCCGCCGTCAGAAGGGAGAGTGCGGACAATTCCATATTATCCTTCTCCATCTGCTCCTTAAAGGAAGCCGGAAGCTCTGTTTCCCCGTGTCCCTCCAGAATGCTTATCTTTGGAAGATCCTCGCTCACCACATAATCGATGGCAGAAGTAATGGCCCCCTCTCCGTCAAAGGAGGTGTTATACGTATAGGAGTAAAGATCCGGCTCCTGGATATAGATGTCCTGGTATCCGATGAACCGGCTTCTCTCCCCTGCTTCCACCACCAGGCTGTTGTTCTGGACCGGCTCGTCGGTATACTGCTCCGCAAAGGCCGGATACACGTCCGGATTCTTTTTCACCACCTGGATGTGCTCAGAAAGACTTTCATATCTGCCCAGAAGATTTTCGATCACATCATCCTCTTCTCCTGCCTGGACGATCCAGTAAATGGTCACGTCGTCTTCCAGGGCGCTTATCACGGCCCTGGTGTTTCCCGTCACAGAATAGAGTTTGGTGGCGCTCATGTCATATTTTGTCATATTTTCCGGCAATGCCCCGGCCAGAACATTAAGGACCATCACCAGGGCCAGGACAACGGCTGTTAAAATCAGGGAATACGATCCGCCGCGCAGGGAAAGTGATACCGGTTTTTTCTGTTTTTTCATCAGTTATACCTCCTTTTTTCCAGGGACTGTACTGACAGAAACAGGAAAAATGCCGCAAAAGTCACATAGAATACGATCCCTGTCATGTCAAAAACCCCGTTGACAAAAACGGAAAAACGCTCAAACAGGGATAGCTCCTTCATAAGCGCTGGAAGAAGCCCCTCAAATTTTTCCGGGGTCGTCAGGTACACAGCCAGAAGCCCGGCCACGGCCAGAAAATAAAAGCCATAGGCCAGGCTTTCATTTTTCGTCAGGTACCGGATCAGAAGGCCCAGACCGATCACCAGCACAAACACAGCGGCCAGGGAACCCGCCGCTGTGGACGACACATGCTCTGCCAGGCTCACACTGTAATAGTTGAACAGGATCACCGCAATGCCGATCCCGGCCGCAAAGCCCTGGTTGTCGGTCAGGGATGAAATAAAGACCCCCAGGGCAATGAGCGCCGCTCCCAGGAAGAAAAACGCCGCCAGGGAACCGTAGGCCACCGGAAGGTACACGTCTCCAAACTGAGAAAATACCAGGGGATACAGGGAAATAATCGCCAGAGGGATCAGATAGACCACCAGGAGAGCCAGATATTTTCCCATGACCACCTGGGTGGTGGTGATCGGAAGGGAGTACAGAAGCTGGTCTGTCCGCTGTTTTTTCTCCTCCGCAATAACGCGCATGGTGAGAACCGGAACAATGACCACAAAGATCAGGCTTCCGAAGCTTAAAACAAATTCAAAATTACTGACCGCAGCCTGAAGGTTATACAAAGTGGCTCCCATACCGGTAAAGGCCAGCAGAAACGCACCAAAGACATAGGCTGTCATGGTGTGAAAATAATTTCTTATTTCATGCTTAAAAACTGCGATCACGGCTCGTTCCCTCCCTTTTCTTCACTGTCCTCTTCCCGGCTGTCTGTCTCCCGGCCTGATTCCGTCTTTTGGCCATTTTCCGCCTCTGCTTCCCCGTCTGACGGAACCTCTCTGTCTCCGTTCTCTGTCAGCTCAATAAAAATGTCTTCCAGGTCCGCCTTCTTAAGTCCCAGCTCCAGAAGCACCTTTCCGCTCTCTGCAAACTTTAGGAAAATGCTGCGGGACACGGCGTATATATCCTCCTCACTGGTCCTCAGAACCGCTCTGGCATACCCGTTCTCTTCCTTTTTAACATCCATGCCAGAGACTGCCCCGGTTTCCTCCAGAAGCGCCTCCACTTCTTCCGGCTCCGCCTCTGCCGTAAGCGTAATTTCTCCCGGCGCAGTCAGACTTTTTTCCAGATTCTCCGGCTCATCAAAGGCCACCAGTTTCCCTCTGGAAATGATCAGGACCTTCTCACAGATAGTCTGGACCTCCGAAAGAATATGGGAACTGAAAATTACCGTGTGCTCCTTTCCCAGCTCCCGGATCAGATCGCGGATTTCAATAATCTGCAAGGGATCCAGTCCCACGGTGGGTTCGTCTAAAATGATCACCCTTGGGTCCCCCAGAAGGGCCTGGGCGATCCCCACACGCTGCTTATACCCCTTGGACAGCGCTGAAATCCTCCGGTTCCTCATGGCCGTCAGCTTCGTTTTCTCCAGAACTTCCCCAATCTGTTTGTAAAGCTCCGCTCCCCGCAAGCCCTTGGCCTCGCCTACGAACCGCAGATATTCCGCCGGAGTCTCATTCATGTAAAGGGGTGGCTGCTCTGGAAGATACCCGATCAGCCGCTTTGCCTTATCCGGTTCCTCAAAAATATCATATCCGTCAATTTTCACATGACCCTCTGTGGCGGAAAGACAGCCGGTCATAATATTCATTGTGGTGGACTTTCCAGCTCCGTTGGGGCCCAGAAAACCGTAAACATGGCCATCTCCGATTTCAAACGAAAGATCGTCCACAGCCGTAACATTTCCATATCGTTTTGTCAGATGCTCAACTGCAATCATCTCTGTCCTCCTTTTTCTCATTTTCCTCCAGAGTATATCAGCCGAAGCTGAAACCACGCTGAAAAGCCTGTGAAAAAAGGATGAACTTTCCAGGCTCATAGTTCCCCCGCCTGTACCTCCAGATGGTATCCCATGCGGCGGATGGAACTGATCCGCACGTTGGAGCCTGTCCTGGCCAGCTTCTTTCTTAAGAATCCCACATAGACCTCCACGTTGTTTTCCACTGCGTCCGTATCGTATCCCCAGACCTTCTGGAGAATCGTCTCCTTGGAAAGATTCTTCCGTCCCGACTGGAACAGGAGACGCAGGATCTCAAATTCCTTTGCCGACAGCTGCACATGCTTCATACCGCAGCGCAGCATTCCTGTGGAAAGCTCCAGGGAAGTGTTTCCAAAGGAAAGCGCCTCCGTCTCTTCCTCCTGTCTGTGCAGAAGGGAATGGATACAGGTCTCGACCTCTTCTGCCACCTGGCGGCTGTTTATTCCCGGTGCCGTCACATCCAAAATCACCAGAGCCTCCGGCAGAGGCGGCTTTAAGAGCTTTTCGTCCTCCATGATCAATATTTTCATTTTCTCTTTCCTCCTCCTTCTATCTGCCGCTGGCATGGAAAAGGCAGCCGGTCCGTTTAAGAACCGCCTGCCTTTTGTACATTTTTCCTTATTCCGGCTGTTCTGCCGTCTCTTCCTCCTGGGGTCTTGCATTCAAGGTGATGGGGATCTCCTTTTCCACATACTCACCGTTTTCCAGTCTCTGGACCGTGAGATTTACAGTGGTGCCTTCTTTATAATAGGTCAGGAGCTTTGTAAGATCCGCATAGTTTCTAACGGTCTCCCCATCAAATTTTGTGATGATATCCTTTTCCTTCAGTTCAGAATTGGCAGCCGCGGAATCCTCTGTGATCTTATAAACGTATACGCCCTCGGGCATTCCATAGAGCTTTGCCATGGAGGTGTCGATGTTCTGGATCTGGATCCCCAGATATCCCTGCTCCTCTTCGCCAACCTCCACCTTGGTGGTACGGGTCTTTAAGTCGTCAATGATATCCTTCGCATGAGAAATGGGGATCGCGTAGCCGACACCTTCTACCTTTTCATCTGCGTATTTGGCCTCGTTGATGCCGATGACCTCTCCCTTGGAGTTTAACAGAGCGCCGCCGCTGTTGCCGGGGTTGATGGCCGCATCGGTCTGGATCACAGTTTTTGTAACGCCGTCCACAGTGACCTCACGGTTTAATGCACTCACATGGCCCACTGTCACGCTCTGGCCCAGTCCCAGGGCATTTCCGATGGCAATGACGCCCTGGCCCATTTTTAAGGAATCCGAGTCCCCGAGAGTGGCTGCCTTGATCTGGGATTTAGTATCTGCGGAGATATCCTCCAGCGGGACTGCGATCACCGCCAGGTCGGAAGCAGAATCCGTACCCTTCACTGCCGCCTCCACGCTGCTTTCATCGATGAAGGTGACGGCCAGGGTCGTGGCTCCCTCGATCACATGGTTATTGGTCACCACCAGGAGCTCTGTGTCGTTCTGGCCTACAATGATGCCGGAGCCGCTGCTGGGCACCTCATACGTCTGGGTCTGGCCAAACCAGGTGCTTCCCTGGTACAGCATGGTGTTGGTGATGGCCACCACCGAGGGCATCACCGCATCCACAATGGGAGACACATCCTCAATGAACACACCTCCGGAAGAGGTGGAAGTGGACTGGGGAGCTGCCTGGACTACCTGGGTCTGCTGGATCGGGGCCGTCTCCTCCGGGAACAAAGCGTTGGCCGCCCGGTTGACGCCGAACATGGTGCCTCCGGATACCACTCCGAAGAGGAGGGCCGCTGCTGTGACCATGGCCGTTGTCTTCATGACAGAACGTTTCTTCGGAGCCTTATGGCTGCTGCCGTTCTCCCCATGGCCTCCTCCATTCATCCCGCCGTTTCCGTCCTGTCCCGTATAGGGATACGGAGAGGAATGATGGTACTGGTTCTGCGGGCCATTCTGGTACTGGGGCTGCTGGTACGCCTGGCCCTGATTCTGGTTCTGGGGCTGTCCCTGGCCGCTGAGCCCGTATACCTGCTGTCTGGCCGGCTGGCCCATCCCTGTCTGGTTCCCAGCCGCCTGCGGACCGCTCTGATTATTCTGATCGTTCTGGTTATTATTAACCTCTGTCCATTTATCGTCGTACATAAAAATTCTCCTTTCACAACAAAGCTTATCTATCGGAATTTCTTTGATCTCCTTGTTTATGTAAGAGAGTTTACCAGAGATTTGTGATAAAATTGTGATAACTTTTCAAGGGAATTGTGAAACGATAGGCAAAAAAATGCCGCGGGCGGACGGGAGCTTAAAAGCTTCCTTCCCCGCGGCATCCCTGCCTGCAGTGTATTTATTTAGCCGGGAATAAGGCCTCTGCCTCTTTGGCCAGGTCCTTTACTGCGTCCTGGGGAGCCAGATCTCTTGCCTGGATCACCTGGGAATACGCATTCCTCACGATGCTGTTCCACTCTGACGTATATAAAGACATAGACGGTGCGGAAGCATCCTTGACCTGTTCATAGGAGATCTTGTAGCCGATGTGATTCTCGTCTGCCCAGAAATCCTTTAATGTATCAGTTTCCACCGAGGAATATGTGGTTGGAAGCACACCTGTTTCGATGTGGTTGGCCGCAACCTGCTGGTCAGACATGAGGAATTTCACAAATTCCCAGGCTGCTGCGATCTCCTGATCTGTATGGTCCTTGCCGATGATCCCAACGGAGCCTCCGCCCAGCGGCGCGCTGTAACCGCCGTAGCCTACGGTACGGGCCATTCCAAGATCGATCCCAGCCTCCTTGGCTTTCCCCATAATAGAGGTAGCCCGGTTGGAGCTGGAAACGAAAGCCGCCAGCTTCCCATTATAGAAAGCTTCCTGCATCGCAGAGCTGGCTCCTGAAAGCGCCGGGATCTCACACCATCCCTCTTCCGTCCAGGTATGCCAGTCTGTCAGGAACTTTTCCATGGTTCCATCGGTCACGCAGGAGGCTCCCAGGCCGTCGGCGTCCATAAAGCCAACCTGGTTCAAAGAGGCCAGGAGATAGTGCTGGTAATAGGTGGGCTCGATGGTATAACCGATCCCCTTTACCTCCCCATTGGAATCGTCATATATTTTCTTTGCATACTCATTCAGTTCCTCCAAAGATTCCGGGGCGTGATCCAGTCCAGCCTTTCCGTACAGGTCTTTATTATAATACAGAATGGCGGTTCCTCTCGTATACGGCATGGCAACGATCTGATCCTCATAATAAACATAATCGGTCAGCTCCTTCACCACGTTTTCCATATCAAATCCGTCTCGCTCCACATAGGGGGTCATGTCTGCCAGAACGCCCTCTGAGGCAAACAGCGGAATTCCGTTGCAGGACAGATCTGCAAGCTCCGGAGCCTCTCCGGCCGCAATGGCTGTCTCCACAGCCGCCTGGACATCATCCAGATACCCCTGGGCAACCTCTTCCACCGTAATGCCGTACTCATTGGTACTGTTGAACTCCTCGATGGATTTCTGCAGCCATGCCAGGTCAGTATCGGAGGTCCTGTCGTGCCAGAATGTAATGGTGATCGGCTCTGGTACCTTTGCCGGTCCCTCTGCGCTGGCTTCTGCCGCTTTTGCAACCTCCGTCGTTTTCTCCTCTGCCGCTGTGGTCTCTGCCGCTGTTGTTTCTGCAGCTGCCGTACCTGCCGCAGTCTCCGCCGTTTCCTTGCTGCCGCATGCGGCCAGGGACATTCCGGCAAAACCGATCACTGCTGCTGCCATAAGCTTCTTTTTCATCGTTCCTTCTCCTTTATATGATAATATACACCCCGTGTATGGAATGTCTTGCTTACTTGCTCCCTTTATAGCCCAATGATTTTAGGATCTGACTGCTCAGAGCCAGGAACAGGACCAGGACCGGAAGCACCACCAGTGTATTGGCTGCCATCAGGATTGGCCATTCAAGACCCTGATTGGCATCCTGAAGTCTCTGCATTGCCAGTGTAACCGGCCGGATCTTATCGGAATTAGTCATGACCAGAGGCCAGAAATAAGAATTCCAGGTACTGATAAAGCTGAACATTTCCGCGGTCAGAATGCTGGACCGGGACATGGGGAGCACGATCCTCGTCATGATCGTAAACTCTCCCGCATTATCCATTCTGGCAGCCTCCACCAGCTCCTCCGGAACCTGCATAAACGACTGGCGCATGAGAAAGATCCCATAGGCGTTGGCCGCAAAGGGAAGAATCTGGGGCCACAAGGTCTTTAAGAGCCGAACCTTTGAAAAAAGGATATAAACCGGAATAAAAGTGATCTGGGTGGGAATCATAAAGGCCAGCATCACCAGAGCCCAAAAAAACCGTTTCCCTCTGAACTCGTATCGGGCAAATCCGTAAGCCGCCGGGATATTGATAAAAAGTTGGAGCACCACCACGCTGACTGCCACGATCACAGAGTTCTTCAAATAGTAAAGAATATCGATCCTCTGCCCCACGTCCCGGAACGCGTCCATTGTCCATGTTTCCGGCCACAAAGTCGGGGGAAACAGGATCGACTCCCCATAGGTCTTAAAGGCAGTGGTGACCATCCAATAAAATGGGAATAAAAAAAATACCGCCATTACAGCTTTAAAAACAAAGGAAAACGCCTTAAGGACCGCCGCCCTGATACGATAGTACCCATTTTTCTTTCTTTTCATGTTATCTTACTGATAATATACCTTTCTTCCCAGCATGCGGAAATATACAAATGTCAGGATCATCAGGATCACAAGGAGAACGGTTCCCGCCGCCGACGCGTAACCGACACGGGCGTTCATCTCAAACGCATACCGGTAAATATATGTAACTAGCACGTCCGTAGCATTCCCTGGTCCGCCTCCAGTCATTACCTGGATCGTATCAAACACTTTAAACGAACTGATGGTAATGGTGATCAGCAGAAAAAACAGCTGCGGCGAGATCATAGGAAGCGTGATCCGGAAAAATTTCCTCACTGGAGATGTATTGTCAAGCTCCGCTGCCTCCAGGATCTCCGGAGGGATCGTCCGCACTGAGGCCAGGACAATGATCAGATAATATCCAAGGCTCTTCCATACAGCCACTGCTGCCACACAGAACAAAGCAATGTGGGAATCATTGAGCCACCGGGACAGGGGGAGACCGAACATGGCCAGCATGGCATTCAGGATCCCGCTGTCATCATTATACATCCAGGACCAGATATACGCACAGGACACCATAGAAATCAGATATGGGGTGAACATACTCTTCTGCAGGAAACGGTTCACCAGGCTGTCCCTCTCCAGCCACATGGCAAAGAGCACTGCCAGCAAAAGACTCAGCACAACCACGGTTCCCGTGTAAACGGCAGTATTGGACAGCGCTTCCCAAAAATCCGTCTTTACAAAGAACAGCACCTTATAATTGCCCAATCCCGCAAATTTCTTCTTTCCGATCAGATTGTAATCAAAAAAGCTCAGATATACCAGATCCGCCAATGGATAGAATACAAAGACAGCCATAAGTGCCATGGCCGGCCCTATGAGGGCATACGGCGTAAATCGGCTTACTCCTCTCTTCTTCTCGGCATTCTCGTTTCTCTCTTCTTTTTTCATACGGCTCATACCGCTCTTCCCTCCGCCAGTTCCAACAGCCGGGCCATGTCCTTCCGGATCCGCTTCCCCTGACAGTCGAAAAAGTACAGATCCTCCCGATCCGAGAAAATCTCTGCCATATCTCCGGCCCGGAAGGAAAGCTCCTGGCTGCGGACCATAACCACTCCCTCTGGGATCTGGATTTTATACTGGACTTCTGCCCCCAGCAGCTCCCGGGTAAGGATCTTTCCGCGGCGGCGGAAGCCTGTTTTTTCCCTGCCTGCGTTTAACTTCACCCGCTCCGGCCTGAATCCGATGGAGCCCGCCTGTCCCGGCAGTTCCAGGATATTGGCTGGAGGCATTCCGATAAACTGGGCCGTAAAGATATTGTCCGGATCATGATAGATCACCTCCGGCGCTGCCTGCTGCATGATGGTCCCCTGGTCCATCAGCACGATCTGGTCCGCCATCGCCATGGATTCCATCTGATCATGGGTCACATAAATAAACGTGGTTTTCAGCTGCTCATGCAGCTGGATCAATTCACTCCGCATGGCCAGACGGAGCTTGGCATCCAGATTGGAAAGCGGCTCATCCATCAGAAATACCGCCGGTTCCTTAACCATGGCCCTGGCCAGGGCCACCCTCTGTCTCTGGCCTCCGGAAAGCTCCGAGGGTCTCCTCCCCAGATACTCCTTAAGCCCCACCGTCTCCGCGACCCGCTCGACCCGCTCGGTCCGCTCTTTTTTCGGCACCTTATTGTTTTTTAGGCAGAATTCAATATTTTCCCGTACAGACATGGTCGGATAGATCGCATAATTCTGAAAGACCATGGCCACATTCCGTTTTCCCGGAGGAACGTCAGAAATATCCTCCCCATCCATATAGATCTTTCCGGAGGTGGCCGGACCGATCCCAGCGATCATCCTTAAAAGTGTTGTCTTTCCACAGCCGGACGGGCCCAGGAGCACGGTAAAGGAGCCATCCTGGATCGTCAGGTTTAAATGTTCAATGATCTTCGCAGACCCAAATGATTTCGATACGTTTTCCAGACGGATCTCAGCCATCCCGTTCCTCCATCCTTATTTTTTCAGCAGTTCCAGCGCCCGCTGCGGCTCCCTGGCAAACAGGCCCTCCATCGGCAGCTCCAGTCCATTCTCTGACAGCATCTCACCGAGAACCTCCATTAGGACTCCTTGGCCCTTTTCCAGTCTTACGTCCTTTAAAACCGGCTCCAGATCTCTTCCTCCAAATTCTCCGCCCCACTGGCCCCGGCAGGTATACCGGACTCCGCAGCTGGGGCTGCCATCAATTCCCAGAATCCCCAGAATCCGGAACCGTTCTTTATCTGCCATATATTCCTTAAGCTGCTGCACCACCGGCTCCAGAAGCTCCCGGCACCGGCTTCGATAGAAGGTATTGTCAAACTGCTCATAGGTATGCCCCCAGCGCAGAGATCCATACATCACAAACTCTGGGCATGGCAGCTGTAAAAGCTGGACCCCGGAGTCCACAGCCTCCCTCAGGACCTCTCTGCGGAGCTGTTCCTCACTCCGGACCGATTCTTCCTTAAACCGCTCCACCTTTGACGCAGTGTTCAAAAGGCAATGACTGACGATCAGTATTTTCTGCATGGTCTTCCCATTCCTCCATAAATAATGCGACACCGTTTTCCAAATTGCTCCGGATCACACGGTCAGCCGCTTCTTTCAACGCTTCACATCCATTGGATACTGCATATGCCTCATCACAGGCCTCAAAAAGCGGCAGGTCATTGACCCCGTCCCCAAAGCCGATCAGATAGTCCGCTCCGCACATCTTCTTCAATCTTAAAGCAGCCGACCGTTTGGATGCCTCTCCGCTGAAAATCTCCAGACACCAGCAGCTGTCCCGGTAAATATCCTTATAAAAATCCAATGTCAGACCTGGCGTACGGCCCAAAGCCTTAGCCATCTGTTCCAGCCTGCCGGGCTCCCGGTCCATGTAAAGACCATACACCATCGGACGCTCCACGGCTCCTGTCCTATCCCGGTCCCCGAAGCCGTTCCGGATCCCCAGACACGCCTCCAGCCTTTCCAGATCAAAATATCCCTCCCAGAGTTCTCCCGCTTCCGGATCCAGCTCCATACACAGCGTCTCTGTACCGTCGGAAGTCTTTTCCACAGCCAGAAGAAGGCCGGTAAGCCCCGCCTTTTTCTCCTCCTCTATGACCTGACGCCGTTTTTCCTTTCCTACTGCCTGATACCAGAGGATCCTCCGTTTTTCCAGATCGTACAGCATACATCCGTTCAACAGGATCGCCGGGATCCTAAGCCTCAGAGGCTCCAGGATAAAGGCCGCCGAAAGAGGCGTTCTGGCGGAAGCAACGGTAAAGAGTACTCCCTTTTCCTCCAGCCGCTTCAGGATCTCCACGCTCTTTTCCGGGACACAGCCTTTTTCATCCAGCAGCGTGCCATCCAGATCCGATATAAAAATCTTCAAAGCGTCTCCTTGTTTATTTACATAAACTCTATACAAAAATTACATTTATTTTACAATCCAATGCTCATTATACGCCAGTCCTCTTTCATATTCCAATTCAAAATAACTATATGTCCTCAGCTGGTTTAATAAAAAAGCAATAGGATGGCATAAAAAAACTGCGGAGCCTTCGGTGCCCCGCAGTCTGTATTTTTATGAAAGTCCCATCACTGCCATTACCCCAAAATATGCCAGAACGATCACACCCAGGATAATGCGGTAATAACCAAAGAAACGGAAATCGTGCTTCTTCACATATCCCATAAGGAACTTGATGGAATACATGGATACGGCAAAGGCGATAACCATGCCGGCCAGCAGGAAGAAAAACTCCATACCAGAAAAATCCAGGCCATAATGGAGGATCTTTAACAGGCTGGCCCCGAACATCACCGGGATCCCCAGGAAGAAGGTAAATTCCGCAGAAGCCGTTCTGGAGCAGCCTAACAGCATGGCCCCCAGGATCGTAGCGCCGGACCGTGAGGTTCCCGGGATCAGGGCCAGAAGCTGGAACAGGCCGATATAAAGAGCTGTCCGGTAGCTGATCTGGGAAACCTTTTTAATGGGAAAGTCCACATACTCATTATGCTTTTCCAGGACAATGAAAAGGATCCCATAGATGATCAGCATGGCCGCCACCACATAGGGGTTATACAGGTATGTGTCCAGGACCTCGTCCAGCAGGAGACCCACCACAGCTGCCGGAAGACAGGCGATGAGGATCTTGATCCACAGATGCCAGGTGGCAAGCTGCTGGTTTTTCTTCTTTCCCGGGGCCCATGGGTTCAGACGATTGAAGTAAAGGACCACCACAGCCATAATGGCTCCCAGCTGGATCACCACCCGGAATACCTTCATAAATTCTGCCGACGCGTTCAGATGGACGATGTTCTCCACCAGGATCAGATGGCCGGTGCTGCTGATGGGAAGCCATTCTGTAAAGCCCTCCACCAGACCGAATACGACGATCTTCAGGAATTCGATAAAATTGCTCATATTTACTCTCCTATATTCTCAATCTGCCAGTCAATGGGAGCAAGGCCGTGGGCCGTGAGGAATTTATTGGTCCGGCTGAAGGGACGGCTCCCGAAAAATCCGCGGTACGCCGACAGGGGACTGGGATGGGGAGCTTCTAAGATCAGATGGGCCGGATTGTTTAACATGGCCTTTTTCATCTGGGCCGGTTTTCCCCATAAAATAAACACCATGGGCCTGTCCTGTTCATTCAGTACTCGGATGGCAGCGTCGGTAAACGCCTCCCAGCCGATGTCCTTGTGGGAATGGGCCGCATGGGCCCGGACCGTCAGCACCGTATTCAGAAGAAGCACGCCCTGGTCGGCCCATTTCTTCAGATATCCGTTATTGGGGATATAGCAGCCGCAGTCCTCATGGAGCTCCTTATAAATATTCACCAGGGACGGCGGCGTATCCACCTCCGGCCTCACGGAAAAGCAGAGGCCGTGGGCCTGGCCCGGTTCATGGTAGGGATCCTGTCCCAGGATCACCACCTTCACATCCTTCAATGGCGTAAATGCGAAGGCGTTGAAAATATCGTCCGGAGCCGGGTATACCTCCCTGGTCTCATACTCATGCTTCACTGTCTCGTACAGCTTCCTGTAATAGGGCTTTTTAAATTCCTCGCTCATGGGCCCCAGCCAGTCGTTACTGATCGCTGCCATGCTCTTCCTCCCCAAAGCCTTCCATGAATCCCACAGAATCCGCCTTTACGGCGGCGGCTTTTTCCTTCAGTTCTTCGGTGATCTGATAAAAAGTTTTGTGGACACGGTACAGGCGTGCCTTCCGGTTGATGGCTGCCGTCCGCTCAAAGGGCCACCGGATCAGGGACGGATGGGCAAAGCCCTCTCCCAGCTCCAGGAGCACCGTAGTCCTGTTTAAAGTCCCGGCCAGCCAGCCGGTATAACCATTCCATTGCTCCTCCGTTAAAGATACGTCCAAAGGGGCCACCATATGCTCCTTTTCAAAACCTCTGTCCTCCATCTCCCCCAGAGTCAGTGTGGATATGATAAAAGCATCCTTCCCCTCTAAAAGCTCTCTCAGGGCTTTTGAGGCTCTCCGGATCTGCTCCTCCCGGTCTTCATCCCCGCGCTTCCACTCTGCGCCGATCCCCACCAGGATCTTTTCCGCCTTCCGGACCTCTTCCTGTATCTCCTTTCGGATCTCACTGTTATCCATAGCCGTCTCCTATCTCATAAGTGAACTAAGTATACCATAAAATCCGGTCCCTGTGAACCACCCTTTGTCGAAAGCCGGGGAGGACCTCCCCAGCCACTTGCATTTTCTGCCGGATTCCGCTATACTTTTACCATAAAATGCCGGAATACAGAAAGGATCCAATGCATATGGAAAAAACATCCGCGTCCGTTTATATAAAAAAAGGCCAGGGCCGGGCTTTAAAAGCCGGAGGACTCTGGATCTATGACAACGAGATCGACCGTACCGAAGGGGAATTTGAGAACGGGGACATGGTCAATGTCTTCGATTTTGACGGTTATCCCCTGGGATGCGGCTTTATCAATACCCGCTCCACCATCACCATCCGCATGATGTCCAGAAAGCCCCACACAGTGGTGGACGAGGACTTTATTGAAATGCGGGTACGGAACGCCTGGGAATACAGAAAATCCACTGTGGACACAGGAAGCTGCCGGCTGGTCTTCGGGGAAGCTGACTTCCTTCCCGGGATCGTCATTGACAAGTTCTCCGACGTGCTGGTGGTGGAATCCCTGGCCCTGGGCATCGACCGGTGGAAGCCAGTGATCCTGGAAAAGCTGAAAAAGGTCCTGGCCGAGGACGGAATCTCCATCCGCGGCGTCTATGAACGGAGCGACGCCAGGGTCCGCCTCCAGGAGGGCATGGAACGGTTCAAGGGCTTCATCGGAGACTCCTTTGATACAAAGGTGGAGATCGTGGAAAACGGCGTCCGGTATATGGTAGATGTCCAGGACGGCCAGAAGACCGGCTTCTTCCTGGACCAGAAATATAACCGGCTGGCGATCCAGCGGCTTTGTAAAGGAAAACGTGTTCTGGACTGCTTTACCCACACCGGCTCCTTTGCCTTAAACGCCGGGATCGCCGGTGCCTCGGAGGTCCTTGGGGTGGATGCCTCCGAGCTTGGCGTGGCCCAGGCTGCCGAAAACGCGGCCTTAAACGGTCTGTCGGACCGGGTCCGCTTTGTGGCCGCCGACGTGTTCGACCTGCTTCCGGAGCTGGAGCGCCAGGGAGAAAAATTCGATGTGGTGATCCTGGATCCCCCTGCCTTTACCAAATCCAGGAATTCCGTCAAAAATGCTGTCAAGGGTTACAGGGAGATCAACCTCAGAGGCATGAAGTTAGTAAAGGACGGCGGCTATCTGGCCACCTGCTCCTGCTCCCACTTTATGACCCCGGAGCTCTTTGCAAAGACCATCCGGGAGGCCGCAGGGAACGTCCACAAGCGTCTGCGCCAGGTGGAATACAGGACCCAGGCCGCTGATCATCCCATCCTCTGGGGCGACAGTGAATCCTCATACTTAAAGTTTTTCATTTTCCAGGTGTGCGACGAAAAATAAGCGGCCGGCAGATAAGCCGGAATATGTACGGGCGCTGGAAACGGGACGCCATATGGCGCAGCCCGCTTCCAGCGCCCGTATTTTTACAGATAGGCCTTCATTTCATCCCTGAGGGCTTCCTCTGTCCGGATCAGACGGTCCGCCAGGTCCATGCTTTCCCTGGAGGCTCCCGCATACTGGTTCCGGTAGCCGCAGATGGACTGGATCCCCATGTTGCAGCCGTCCATGAGGATCTTTGCCGCCTGCCGGTTATCGTCCTTCATGAGCATTTTCATCCCGGTGGACATACGGGAAAACGCCGCCGCCATCATCTCTGGCTCCTTCCCGCCCTCTCCCAGGCTTTTTAACTGCTTATATGCCTCTTCCTCCATGGCCTGGTGCTTTTTCTCATACCCATCTATGGTATTTTTCAGTTTCTGGTCCGACACGTAGCCCTTGATCTGGGCCATGCTGTCCAGAGCCATCTTGCAGCCGGAATCACATTCTTTTAAAAGGCACACCGTATGATCTCTCATGTTCCATCTCCTCCTTCATTCATAAACAGCTCCATACTCAGTATGCGCCGTCTCAGGAAAGAATATGCCGTTCGTGTTTTTTCTTTCGTTTTTTCAAAAGAAGAGCATTGATATAAGCGGCAACAGGCACCGTAAAGATCACTCCCAAAGTGGCCGATATGCCCTGGATGATCTCAATGCCGATGGAATACATATTGATGGTCTGGTTTAAGCTGTAACCGTAAGCATAAATAAATATCAGCGTGTTGATGGAGGTTCCTGTAAATGCCAGGATCAGCGTATTGGACATGGTCCCCATCATATCGCGCCCCACATGGATCCCGGACCGGAACAGCTCCTTAAAGCCCAGCTCCGGTGCCCGGGCGGCCACCTCATGGACAGCGGAGCTGACCGACATGGCCACATCCATGATGGCTCCCAGGGCCGAGATCAGGATCCCTGCGTACAAAAGCTCTCCCACCTTGATGTCGGTCATCTGGGCCACATATTCCAGCTGCTCGATGTCCGACACGTTATATCCGCTGATTCCTGCCAGCCGTCCAAAAGCCGCCGCCAGCGATCCCGAAAGCATGACCCCCAGGATCGTAGCCAGAATGGCCGCTGCGGTCTTTGTGGACCTGCCGCCGATGAGATACATGGTCACAACTGTGGTCAGGGCCGCCACCAGCATGGAGGCTCCGATGGGCGAAGCTCCCCGGTAGATCATGGGGATGAACATGAAAATGATGCACAGGAAGGTAAAGATCAGGCCGATGGCTGAATTTAATCCCTGTCTGCCTCCGATGGCCCAGACGGAGATCAAGAATAAGGCTACGATCCCGTAAAGTACCAGGCTCCGGTCCTGGCTGTATACAGTGACATACAGCTCCTCTCCGCTTTCGTTGACGGCCGCAATGACCCTCATGCCAGGCCTGCAATGGGCTCCGTACAGGTAACTGGAGGAGCTGACGGCCTCCACCGTTTCCCCCTTTCTGCTTCCGGAGTCCAGGACCAGCAGGACCTTCTGCTGCCCCACATACTGGCCGCTTTCCTGCTCATTATCCTCTAAGACCTCCAGGACTCTGGCCTTTTCAAAGGACCGTCCCTGGGTTCCGTAAAGCTCCGTCCGCTCGGTCTTTCCAAGAAGGAAAAGAATAAATCCGAACACAGCCACGAAAGCCAGGGCCGCAAGCTGCCGTTTCCTCACACTTCCCATACGTTCCTCTCCCCGGTTATTTTGTCTTCACGATGCGGACCTGCTCATCGATCTTTTCGTTGGTATCGGTCCGGTAGGTGTTGATGGTAAAGGACTCGCTGTCAATGTCCACCACTGAATAGGTGGGCACGTCCTCCTGCCATCTGCTTGCAATGTACGTCTGCTTTCTGGGAGTAAGATCATAATATTTACTGCCTGAGGAGGAGCCGGCCGTCATATAGAGAATCCCTTCCGGGTCCACAGACTCCCTCTTCTTTGATACGATGGCATCAGTGTCCATCACTGCCGCCAGGTACTGGAGATACGTGATCTCATCTGGATCCACCGTATTCTTTTTAATGTTTAAAGGCGCTGTAAACAGAATCTCCTTGCTGTCTCCATTGTCGATATCCTTTTCCAGCTGTGCCTCAAAGGAATCGTCGTCGTACTCAAAGCTCTTTTTTCCGCCCTCCAGAAGATACGTTCTGGAATATGCATGGTCATGGCCTGTGAGTACCACGTCCACATCGTTCTCCTCAAAAATGGGGACCAGCTCGTAGCGGAGGTTTGTGATCTCCGGTTCATTGGAATGCTCGGCAGAACCATAAATGTCCTGGTGAAGGGTCACGATCCTCCATTTACAGTCTGCATTGGCCTTTATGGTCTCCTCCATGAACTGTCTGTGCTCTGCCACATTGGTATCCTGGGTATTTAACATCATGAACAGGGCGTCTCCATAACGGAAGCTGTAATCTCCGCCCACAATGCCGTTGGAGCCCAGGGTACTCAGGTTGGGAACATTGAAATGCCAGGTGTAGTTGGCATTGTCCGCGTCATGGTTGCCCACGGTCGTGGCCACCGGAAGGGACTTTAATACCTCCGGGCTTAAATATCCGGCGTACTCGATCTCGCTGACGGTCCCGTCCTTCACCTTTTTGGCATTGGTCTGGATCTGATCTCCGGCGGAAAGTACAAAGGCAGGATCGCTGCCGGCCTTTTCCACTGCCAGCTCCAGGGTATGGTTCCAGTTGAAACTGTCGCTCATGACCGATTCATACTGGGCCGTCTTAAAAGTATCCTTTAAAATGTCCTCTGGCTTTTTGGCCTTTTCCTCATTGGAGGAGCCGATCTGCGGGTCTCCCACAAAGATGAAGCTGAAGGAATCCGGATCCCTTGTCTCCAGCCTGCTGACCGCTTTTCCGCCTGCCTGGTAGTAATAGACAGAGCCCGGCTCCAGCCCCGTGAGCGTCACCTTGTTGGACTGATAGCCCTCCTGGGCGTCTGTGCTCTTTACCTCTGCATCCGTTCCGTCGGACAGGTCTGCCTGCTTTCCATACCGGAAGCCGGCATCCTCCCCCTTTCTGGAATACCAGGCAAAATTCATCTGAGTCTCGTCTGCGCCGGGGGTGATGGAAACCTGGGTCCAGTCGCCGCTTAACTCCTTCCACCGTTCCTTCCACGCATCGTAAGCGCCTCCCTGGGCTGCCTCTGTGTCCTGCGCCAGGGTTTTTCCATCCGGAGCCGCACCGCCAAAGGCCGGGAAGGTCTGACAGGCCAGGACTGCCGCCAGGGCTGCCGCCATAATACTCTTTTTTCTGATCATCGATTCATCCTCCTCATAGCATGATAATACAAAAACTCTTTTTTCCGGCCCCAATATAGCATCGGAAAAAAGAGTTTTCAATAGGACTTACGAATCTTTAAGCGGAGTATTTCCAAAGTTTTACATAGATTTTAGGGAGGTTTTCCCCGGTTTACGTCTGGATCTCCAGAAGCCTCAGCATATCTTCCCTGGTCATGGGAGCCGCCTGCTCCGTTCCCTGTCCGATGATCCGGTCTGCCAGCTCCCGTTTTGTCTCCTGAAGCTCCAGGACCTTTTCCTCAATGGAATCCTTGGTGATCAGCTTGTAAACCGTCACATTTTTCTGCTGACCGATCCGGTGGGCACGGTCTGTGGCCTGGTTCTGGGCCGCCAGGTTCCACCAGGGATCGTAATGGACCACCATATCCGCTCCTGTCAGATTTAATCCCACTCCCCCGGCCTTTAAGGAGATCAGGAATACTGGGACCGCTCCCCCATTGAAGGCATTTACCAGCTGAAGCCGCTTCTCCTTGGGCGTAGCTCCAGTGATCATAAAGTGCTCCACATGTTCTCCATCCAGTCTGGAGCTTAAAATATCCAGCATGGAGGTAAACTGTGAGAACACCAGAAGACGGTGTCCTCCATCCACAGCGCTCTGGACCAGCTCCATGCATGCGTCCGTTTTGGCTGTCTCGTCTCCATAATCCTCAAAGCACAGGGCAGGGTCGCAGCAGATCTGGCGGAGCCTGGTCAGCTCTGTCAGGACCTGGAACCGGCTGTTATTAAATTCCTCCTCACTCTGATGGTCCAGGAGGGATCTCAGATGGATGGCCTGGCCGTCGTACAGCTTCCTCTGCTTTCCTGTCATCTGTACATACCGGACCTCCTCCGTCTTTTCCGGCAGGTCCCGGAGCACATCCTGCTTCAGCCGCCGCAGGATAAAGGGCCCCACCATTCTCTGGAGCCGCTCCATGGCCTCCTGGTCATTGTTTTTCACCACCGGGATCTCAAATTCCCGCCGGAAGGTATCGTAGCCATACAAAAAGCCCGGCATCAGATAATCAAAAATGCTCCAAAGCTCGCTGAGCCGGTTCTCAATGGGCGTTCCCGTAAGGGCAAACCGGAAACGGCTTTTGATCACCTTCACCGCCTTCGCCGCCGCAGTGGTATGATTCTTGATGTACTGGGCCTCATCCAGGACCTGATACAGAAACTCCCGTCCCTCGTAAAGGGCCGCATCCCGTTTCAAAAGATCATAGGAGGTGATGAGCACGTCCGAGTGAACGGATTCCTCCAGCCTTTTCTGACGCTCTGCCTGGGTGCCTGCCGCCAGCGTCACCTTTAATTCCGGGGCAAATTTTTTAAATTCCTCTCCCCAGTTGAATACCAGGGATGCCGGGGTGACGATCAGGGACGTGCCTGTCTTTCCCTCCAGCTTTGCAGCCAGAAGGACCGCGATCATCTGGAGCGTTTTTCCCAGTCCCATATCGTCGGCCAGGATCCCGCCAAAGTTCCAGCTTTCCAATGTCCTCAGCCACCGGTACCCGTTTTTCTGATACTGGCGCATGGTGGCGGAAAGGCTTTCCGGTTCTTCAAAATCCGCGTCCTTTATGGTCTTAAAGCTCTTTACGATCTGCTTGAAATGACTGTCCCTTTTACTGTAAACGTCCTCGTGCTCCTCCAAAAGCCGGTCCAGATACAGCGCCCGGTAAACCGGCAGATGCATATTTCCCCGGATCATTTCCTTCGGCGTAAGCCTTAGTGCCGCCGCCATTTCCTCCAGCATTCCGACAGAGGATTCCTCCATGCGGACAAAGGTCCCGTTTTTCAGGCGGTGATATTTCTTTTTCTGCCGGTAGCTGTGCAGAAGCTCCACCAGCTCCTCCGGCGGAATGTCTCCCGTGTCGATCTTCAGATCCAGCATTCCGCTGGAAACCGATACGCCCACAGCGGTCTGCACCCGCCGGACCACATGACAGCCGCGGAACCGGTCCGTACACAGCACTTCCCCCAGGGAAGCAAGTGCAGCGACTCCGTTCTCCGCCACCTGGTACATGACCTCCTCGTCTCCACCGCAGGAAAACTCCTCCTTCTGCGGAACCTCCACAGGAAACCATCGCTTCACCTCCAGGGCGATCCCCGCCTCCTCTGCCAGAGAGCGGAAGGGTTCCATAAGATCCTGTCCGTTTTCTATGCACCGGACCGCCTCCACGGGAGAATATTCCTGATTCCCGTACCGGACCACCGGTCGGCAGACAAAATCTCCCCCCTCCGCATCCAGATAAAACTGGTATTCTCCCCGGGGCGGCAGAAAGGAGCGGATCAGCTCCCCGTCCTTCTCTGCCACCTGGGCGATCTCCCTGAACCTGGGCAGGATCATATGGTAAAATTCAGCCAGCCTGTTCCTTCCCACAAAAAAACGGAAGCTTCCGTCCATAGAAACGTCAGCCAGACGCTCCAGACCGTCTGAAAGCTCCCCGCTCTGCCGGTACAGCCCGTCCGCCTCAATAAAATATGCTGTGTCCATACCGTAAAAGAGCTCCGGCATGGTCCCGCTGACCTGGACCCCGTCGAATTTTTCCGCCGGACCAGGTTTTCCGCCAGCGTACCTGGGTTCTATTTCCACCTGGATCCTGGGACTTCCCGTTCTGGCATACAGCACCTGCTTCTTCTTTCCATGATCCCTGTCCTCCGCTTCCACGCCAGACGGACCCATAAGCTCATAGAACTGGTCCAGCCGCCAGCCAAACAGCTCCAGGAGCATTCCCACAGAGGGTCTGTTTCCGGAAAACCGCCAGGAATCCTCCATCCGGTCCGCAAAGCGCACCTCCTCCTGAACAATCCTGTTCACAAACTCCAGCCATGGGAGAGAGCCTTCGGTAAAATTTTCCCTTTTATGGCTGAGGACTGTTGACGAGCCATAAACGGCCTCCTCGCCATTTTTCACATGCTCACAGAATTCTTCCAGATTTTTGACCACAAACATCCGTCCGGCCCCTGTTTTAAAGGACACATACAGCTTTTTATCCTTCTGGATCAGCCTGGGCTCCAGGCGCATGGGATCCGCCGGCCCTTTTGTCTGCTTCATGAGCTTTCCCCACAGGGTACTCTCAATAATGTACTGTCCGGCGGCATCTGTCATATCTCCAATGTTATGGTCCTTCAAATACTCTTCCAGCAGCAGAGCGAGCCCTGCGGTATATTTGCACCGGCAGTCCCCTGAATATTGGCGGTAGCTGCGCGCACACTCCGGACAGCCGCATTCGGCCCGCAGGGCCTCATCGCTGGAGAATACCAGGCGGACCGGAAAGTAAGATTTCCTCCCCCTCTCCGTTTCCCCAATGGCGGATGCCTGGCCGAGGACCTGGCCTCCGCTCCTCTCAAAGCCCTTGCCCACCTGCTCCAGCCGGAGCCGTCCACCGGAAATGGCCTTTCTTCCTCCTGTCTCTGCCTCTGTGGAAAGCTTCAGGGACTTACGGATCTGGTCTCCATGAAAGTATCGGTAGCCCTGGAGCATTCTGATCGCTTTCTTTTCGTCCTCGGCGCTGCCCCGGTCTGTCTCCGCTCCATCCAGATGGGAGTATGCCGCGGCTTTCTCCTGCTCCGCCCTGCTTTTCTTTTCCTCTTCTGCCTTTTCCTGCTCCGCCGCATACAGCACCGCCGCCATATGGGCGCACTTTCCCCGTCCTCTTCCCACAGCGCAGCTGCATTCTGTCCGCACCGGGATCCCGTGGTCCATGGATATTTTCACCTCATACCGCTCCCGGCCCAGGACCGCCGCGCTGTATTCATTTTCGTTCACAGACAGCTCCCGGATCCGGCCATTCTCCAGAAGCTCCCGGCCCTTTTTCCTGGTATTCTGTGGGAATAATTCCTCCCATTTTTCCATATCTCTCATCCTCGTCTATTTTATCGCTGCAGCTGCTGCGCCCATCTGCTCCAGTCCATTTTCATCCAGCTCCAGCACAGTCTCATACAGCACGTCCGCCCCCAGATCCACATGATGCGGCGCTGTGTATTCTTCTCCCTGGTGGCTGATCCCCTTCACGCTGGGGACAAAGATCATGCCGATGGGAACGCCCGCCTGGGCCATGGGGTTCGCGTCATGGAACGCCCCGCTGGGCATGATCACATGGCGGATATTCTTTTTCTCACAGACCTGGTCAATGAGCCGGATCAGCCGCGGATCACAGGGAGTCGAATATTTCGCTGCGGAATTGCTGAACTCAAAGGTACAATCCGGGATCTCCTCCGCCATTCTTTTTATGTCCGCGAACAGCTGGTCCGTCATGGTCTTATCCATATGGCGCATTTCAAAGGTGGCCTCCGCCTGGCCCGGTATCACATTCTCCTGGCCAGGAAGCACGGAGAGCTTCCCTACTGTGAAGACCAGCGTATCGTTCAGCTCCCTGGCCCGCTTTTCCGCCCCGACGATCAGCTTCGCCATGCCTGTCAGGGCGTCTTTCCGGCTGTCCATCATAGTGGTTCCCGCGTGATTGCTCATACCCCTGGCCGTCACATCGTATCGGACAACGCTGACGATCCCGCTGACGACTCCGATATCCGTACCCGAAGCATCCAGCCTGCCGCCCTGTTCAATATGATACTCCAGATAGCATTTATAATCTTCCAGATCCCGTCGGACGCTTCGGACAATCTCTGGACTTAATCCAAATTTCTCCAGCTTTTCCTTATAGCCCGGCACGTCCGGATCGATCTTTCCGGTCACACAGCGGCTTCCAAAGGTCCCCCCGAGAACACTGGATTCTTCCATATTGAACCCCCAGATTTCCAGGGAATGACGGAGCCTGCGCCCCTCCTCCCTTAACCGCGCGGCTGCCTCTATTGCCCCGGCCACACCCAGCATCCCGTCGTATAGTCCTCCCTTGATGACTGTATCCAAATGGGAGCCAATGGCAATGATGCCAGCCTTGGGATCCGTTCCCGGCAGGATGCCGTGGAGATTCCCCACCGGGTCCGTTTCCGTGCGCATCCCCAGCTCCTCCATCTTCCCTTTTAAAAACTCCAGGGCCTGGAAGTATTCCCTGGAGAATCCCACCCGGGTAATGGAGCCATCTTCATTCCTCCCAATACTGCCCGCCTGGTGAAGCAATTCGTTCAATCTGCTCATGTTCCCTTTTCCTCCATGGTTGCCATAATCTGTTTCCAATATATCCTCGCCCAGTCTGTTTGTCAATGACAATCCGTCTGCCTGACACTGGCTATCCCTCCTTCAGGCCCTAAAATCATCCATTCTTCTATGTTTCCATGGCGTATTTCCGCTTCCGTATGCTATACTGGAGCTGTGAATCAGTAAAGAAAGGCAGATTACATTTATGAACATTCAGATTTTTGGGACGAAAAAAGATTTTGAAACGAAAAAGGCAGAACGCTATTTTAAAGAACGCGGGATCCGGTACCAGTTCATCGACATGAAGGAAAAGGGGTTGAGCAAGGGCGAATTTCTATCTGTTCTCCAGGCCGTCGGCGGATATGAAAAGCTGATCGACCCCAAATGCAAAGACAGAGACCTCCTGGCTCTGATCACCTATCTTGCCGAAGAGGACCGGACAGACAAAATATTTGAAAACCAGCGGATCATAAAAACACCCATTGTACGCAATCAGAGACAGGCGACGGTTGGATGCCAGCCGGAAGTATGGAAGACCTGGAAATAATGGAGGTACACCATGAAGAACAACCAGACCGGTGAGCTGCCGGAAGTCCGGTGGGACCGTCTCCTTCGCATTAAGACTGCTGGAAGAGATGATTCCAGCGCCGATCAGTACCGGTATCCCTATGAGCCCACGCCCTATTCCGTTCTGGAACGCCTGGCTGGATCCGGCTGGATCCGGAAGGGGAATATTCTGCTGGACTATGGCTGCGGCAAGGGACGGGTCGGGCTTTTTCTGTCCTGCCAGACCCGCTGCCGCTCCATTGGCGTCGAATATGATCCGCGCATTTATGAAAAAGCTCTGGAGAACCAAAGTTCCTGTGTATCCTCTGGAAGATCCTCCTTTGTCCTGGCCAATGCCGAACATTATGCCGTTCCCGCCTCCGTCGACCGGGTTTACTTTTTCAACCCATTTTCCCTGGAACTTCTCCAAAAGGTCATGGCCCGGATCCTGAACTCATATTATGAGCATCCACGGTCTATACTGCTGTTTTTTTATTATCCTTCAGACAGCTATCTCTCATATCTGACCTCTGTTCCAGAGATGGTATTTCTCGACGAAATTCCATGCGGTGACCTGTTTCCAGGAAATGATCCCCGGGAGACCATCATGATCTTTGAGCTTCCGTATCCGATGTAGGATACGGACTCAATGTGTGTTTGTGCTTAGACACTCCTGTGGGGACCTTGGACCTGGGCGTCAGCCCTGCGGGGGCGGAGACTGTCTCGTGCTTTCAGACTCTTTTTTTCTGCAAATAAAAAAGCACGAGACGGGAGGGTCTGCCCCAGCGCAGCCCACGGCAATGGGCGCAGCGAGGGCATTCGGACCTGGGCGTCAGCCCTGCGGGGGCGGAGACTGTCTCGTGCTTTCAGACTCTTTTTTAT